>PJEL010001251.1_pt1 | contig 26625 bp, 26 predicted proteins | sample 1853271 | NCBI WGS metagenome assembly PJEL01 (sample SAMN08108733, study PRJNA415343) | Invertebrate metagenome, whole genome shotgun sequencing project. | host: Globobulimina | place: Sweden: Gullmar Fjord | collected 2015-08
ATTGCACTGAACATAAGGCTGATAAGTAATTTATTCATAATTACTCCCTCCCCCGGACACAACAACAAATAGCTTATATGCTACGCATATCCTTGGTGATGTTTTCACAACGAAAGGTATTATTTAATCGCTATACCGCTTCGAATGCAACTGTATTTCGACTAATCAACATCACAGTTACCCTACCTGATTGCACATATCAAGTCAATAAAAATAGGCGCATGCATCGAACTTTAAGTAAGTCTGCCTCCCCTAAATCGTTTTACCCCTGGACAATTCCCAGGATTTCTTTATGTTCCTCAGCGCTTAACCTCGGCCCGAACTGACTCACTACTTTTGACGCTGCTAGGCTGGCAATGTTACCTGCTTCATAGAATGAGTGGCCATGGGTAATACCGTAGAGGAATGCCCCTGCGAACATATCACCGGCACCGTTACTATCAACAGCTTTCACGGGATGAGATGCTATTTCAATCGAATGTTTACCATCATAGACGAGCGCGCCCTTACCACCGAGGGTAATTGCAAACGTGGATGCGATCTGCTTTATGGACTCGATAGCCTGGTCAAGACTGTCCGTACCAGCCCAGCTTTTAGCCTCCGCTTCATTACAGAATAGAAGGTCAACTTTTTCACCAATCATCTCCTTCAAGCCGTCTTTAAAAAACTGGACCATCGCAGGATCAGAAAAGGTCAGAGCTGTTTTCACACCGGCTTCCTCAGCTATTTTACGCGCTTCAATTGCCGCATGGCGACCAGTATTGGATGTTACCAGATAGCCTTCAATGTACAAATATTCCGAGTCACACATTGCATCCTGGTGCAGCTCATCAATAGAAAATGTTTCTGTAATACCGAGGAATGTATTCATGGTTCTTTCTGCGTCAGGAGTAACCATGACGAGACATTTGCCGGTAATCCCGCCTTTGCGTCCGTCACCCACATTTGAATCAACGCCCGCAGCCTTCAGGTCATGCACATAAAAATCGCCGAGCTCATCATTTGACACTTTGCATGAGTAAAATGAATTGCCACCAAAATAGTTGACCGCTATGATAGTATTGGCTGCAGATCCCCCGCTCGCTTTTTTCCCTTCAAATGCATCTAGATGACCGATCAACTCATGCTGCCGCTCTTCATCAACGAGCGTCATCACTCCTTTTTCGATCCCGTATTTATTAAAAAATGAGTCCTCGACCTCAAACTCCATATCGACCAATGCATTACCGATTCCGTATACGTGATATTTTTTCATTATTGCGACCCCCTGTCTCTTAGTAGATTATAGATAGTTAAATAAGCCCTACTCATATAAATGAATTGGCAGATGTTTTTTGTAATTCACAAAATCTTTATCGTCTGTATATATTTGCAGCTTTTGCACATTCGAAATAGCACAAATCAGGAAGTCAGTTGTTGAGCCTTGGACTCCCTTTTTTCTGCAAATATTACTGAATTCGGCTGCCTTGATAAAATACTCGGACATGAGCGAAAGGTCCTCAAACGCAGACAGCTTCTCCTTCAACTTCTTAAACTGAGATGGTTCGGAAATACCTGATAAAAGTTCCTGTCGGATTGGTCCGATTATGACAACTCGACCGTCTTTGATAAGCTCTTTTAGCGCCTCGGAGAACTCAGCGTGAGATTTACCATGTCTAAGAACATAAGACCAGATACATGTATCAACGAGTACCTTCATCTTTTTCTGGCATCTTTATAATTATAGTCCTTATCAAACTCGATAGTTCCAAACAAATCTACGACTTCAGATTGTTTCTTAAGTGCGATGTACTCCTTTAATGCAGCAGTTACCGCATCTTTCTTCGTTTTATGATGCCCCACTTTTTGGGCTTGAGTAATAAGCTGGTCGTCTAATGCAAGATTGGTTGCCATATTTAGCCTCCCCACACATACTTTAACACATCCAACTGTGTGCCGCAATGGTATAGCCATGAGCTTCCGAAATGAATTCGAACGCATTCATCTTGACCCTGTCTGTTTTCCTGTGATAGCATGAAGTATTAGGTAGAAATTAGGGAAAAGTATTTGCTTCTCAGGGAGTTGCAAGGCTCCTCATGTTCCGCAACATCTGCCCGTAGAGCAATGTATCGAGATGCTCAGAAACGATAGAATACGCGCGGGTAAATATATACCATTCTCCAATGCTACCAACGGCTAAGGAGATACATATGAAGTAGTCAAGAAGAGAGTTTTTCAACAGCCCGTTAACAGTGACATTAATTATAAAAGAATCCCTTTTGCAACCATTATGACCTTCCCCCCAACCTTCACCTCTATACTATCATCCTTCTCCTCAGCTCTTAAGTGAAGGATTGACGGCCTCCCAATTTCATAGCCCTGCTCAACATGAACATTGATCGTGGCCGATCCAAAATACCGGTGCTTCACAAGATATGCGGCAAGACATCCGTTCGCGCTTCCCGTTGCAGGGTCCTCGGAGATTCCATAGTGGTCGGCAAACATGCGGGAATTAATGTCATTGTCCTGGCCGTATGTCTCCGGAGTGAATACAAAAATGGCCTTAGCCCGTGTCTGCGCTATTAATTCATTGTATTTGGCAAGGCCAATCCTGGCTTTCTTAACGGCAGCCAATCCTTTTAACGGAACGATTATAAACGGCAGCCCCGTCGTAACTTCCTGCACAGGAAACCGGGTATCAATATCTTCCGTATCTATATTCAAGACCGGTGCAATAACAGACGGCTCAAGCGTGTTGATAAATTCCGGCTCGTTCTGCTGCATCCATAATATGTTAGGCACATCATGTGTATCATATTTAATAGCGACCGGAATTTGTCCTGCCTTCAAATTCAACTTTACTTTTTTAATAGGTTTATTTATTAACTCCCGCTGAATGACGTAGGCGGTCCCGAGTGTAGGGTGGCCGGCAAACGGAACCTCCTGCCAAGGGGTAAAGATTCTGACATCATACCCGTTGTCCTCTTGTTTCCCTGATACTATAAATGTAGTCTCGGAATAGTTCATCTCCCCCGCGATCTTCTGCATCTCCTCAGGAGAAAGCTTGCCGGCATCCAGTATGACAGCCAACTGGTTACCCGTGTATTTTTCATTTGCAAACACATCCAGTATGTAAAATGTTAATTTTTTCATTATTTAATCCCCTTTAAGATCCAGTTTTCAAGAGATACAATACATTATATAGTAGTGATTATATCAATTAATTATTGCCTAGAACAGGCTGTTCGCAATTCAAGTTCTTCAAATTTCTTAATATTTCCCATCTCACCCGCTCCTCATAATCCTAAATATAACAACAATCACCCATTCTTTACTCTGCGACAAATATTGTGATAGTATTAAGGTCGCACATATTAGTGTAGTATATATTTCCAGGAGAGACGTTCTTATGAAGATTGCAGTTGGTGTAGACATTGGAGGGACAAATACAAAGTTCGTCCTAGCGTCTGAAGATGGTACGGTGTTAAGCAGCCATAACAAACCAACCCCCCATATATCCGCGAAAACCAAAGATAAAATTGAAGATTTGCTCGTAAAAAACTTAAAAGAGTTTCTAAATACTGATTCTGCAAAAGCCACAATTGCTGGCGCGTCTGAAACACCGTCATTAGCAGGCATCGGCATCGGCATAGCCGGTCTCATCGACAGGAAAAGCGGCAAAGTCCTGAAATCACCGAATATTGCGGCGGTAAATAATGTCCCATTAAAAGAGATCTTTGAGCAAGAATTCTCTCTGCCCGTTGCACTCGAAAATGACGCCAACATATATGCATATGGAGAAAAATGGATAGGGGCAGGAAAGAAATTTAATAACTTTGCAGTCCTCACGCTCGGCACAGGCCTGGGCGGTGGACTCATATATAATGGTGAATTGTATGAAGGCCCAATGGAAATCGGCCATATGGTTATCGTACCTAGCGGCCGGTACTGCACATGCGGCAGCTCCGGATGTCTGGAGTCGTATGCATCCGGCAGGGCCATCGTAGACCGTGTAGTTACATCACTGGAAAAGGGTACGGACAGCCTGCTGTCCAAATGCTGCGATGGAAATATTTATAAAATCACCCCGGAAATTGTTTATAAGAATGCTCTTGAAGGAGATGCTCTAAGCAGAGAAGTCTTTAGGGAAGTCGGCCAGTTTCTCGGTATCGGAATCTCAAACCTGATCAATCTCCTGGACCTTGAAGCAGTGATCATCGGCGGCGGCCTCATCGGTGGCTGGGACATGTTTATAGGCGAGGTGGAAAAAGAGGCTTCAAAGCGAGCATTCAAGCCCCTTTCCGCAGGCGTACAAATTATCAAAAGCACATTAACGAAAGATGCCGGTTCTATCGGCGCTGCAGGATACCTCTTCAGCAAGCTCGCATCAAGTCATTCAGGAGCCTCCGCTCAGTCCGACTCTTAATATTATGTCCTTAAAAAATATCAGAAATTTTTCTATAATCGCCCATATTGACCACGGCAAATCCACGATTGCCGACCGTATCCTCGAATTTACCGGCGCACTGACCGAGAGGGAAATGACAACCAAACAGGTGCTGGATTCAATGGATATTGAACAGGAACGCGGCATAACCATCAAGGCGCATTCAGTAACCTTAAACTATAAAGCTAAAGACGGCAAGGACTACATGCTGAATCTTATCGACACCCCGGGACATGTCGATTTCTCTTATGAAGTTTCCCGGAGCCTTGCGTCATGTGACGGTGCGCTCCTTATAGTCGATGCCTCACAAGGAGTAGAGGCGCAGACTCTCGCAAATACATACCTTGCTGTCGAGAACGACCTTGAGATTATCCCTGTACTAAACAAGATCGATCTCCCGAGCGCAGAGCCCGAGCGGGTAATAGAAGACATAGAAGATTCAATAGGCATCGACTGCACTGACATCATCCTAACGTCTGCCAAGGAGGGTACCGGTATTCCGGAGCTGCTTGAGAAAATAGTAAGCTCAGTCCCTCCGCCGAAAGGCGATGTGAACGCACCATTAAAGGCCCTGATTTTCGATTCATGGTTCGACATTTACCAGGGGGTCATCGTACTGGTGAGGATCTTTGACGGTGAAGTTAAAAAAGGAACAAAGATACGGTTCATGGCGGCCGAAGCCACATATGAAGTCCTTGAAGTCGGCATATTTACTCCGAACAAAAAAGTGGTGAAAAGCCTGAAGGCCGGCGAAGTCGGATATATCAATGCGAGCATTCGCAACGTTGACCACACAAAGGTCGGTGATACCATTACCTATGCGGACAATCCGGCATCCGAGGCATGCGCCGGATACAAGGACATCAAGCCGATGGTCTTTTCCGGCCTGTACCCTATTGAAACCAATCAATATGAAGATCTAAGAGAAGCCCTCGAAAAATTGACTCTCAATGACTCATCATTTAAATTCGAAGCCGAGTCATCATCTGCCCTAGGCTTTGGCTACCGCTGCGGATTTCTGGGCCTGCTGCACATGGAAATTATTAAAGAGCGGCTTGAACGGGAATTCAAGCTCATCCTGGTAAACACGGCCCCTACGGTAATATATAAAGTCATAAAGACCGACGGCGATATTCTGTTTATAGATAGCCCGGCAAAGCTGCCGGAAACATACGAAGCCATTGAGGAACCGTTTGTAAAGACGACGATCCTCGTCCCAGCGCAGTATATCGGCAACATCCTTGAGCTGTGCCAGGAAAAACGCGGCACACAGAAGGCCTTTGAATATATAGGAAAAGAGCGAATAATGGTCACATATGAATTCCCGCTCAATGAGATTTTGTGGGACTTTTATGATAAACTTAAATCTTCGTCCAGCGGCTATGCCTCTATGGATTATGAATTTATAGGGTACAGGGCATCAAAACTCGTTAAACTCGACATTTTACTTAATGGTGAACCTGTTGATGCTCTATCGTTAATTGTTCATAAGGACAGAGCTTACTATAAAGGGCGGCATGTCGCTGAGAAGCTGAGGTCAGTAATACCCAGGCAAATGTTTGAAGTAATTATTCAAGCTGCAATAGGGAACAAGGTCATTGCGCGGGAGTCTATCAAGGCATTGAGAAAGAATGTGCTAGCAAAGTGCTATGGCGGTGATGTAACCAGAAAAAGAAAGCTCCTTGAAAAGCAAAAAGAGGGAAAGCGCAGGATGAAGCAGGTCGGCAGTGTAGAAATCCCCCAGGAAGCCTTTCTGGCTGTGCTTCAGGTTAAATAAATAGTTATTAATTAAACGAAGGAGAATCAACGAGTTGGCAAAGAAAGCAGCATACAATAAATCAAAGTACAGGGAGTGGATAGAAGCGATTATCATTGCTATAGTCCTGGCACTTCTAATACGGGCGTTTGTTGTACAGGCGTTTAAGATCCCATCGGGCTCAATGAAGGAGACCCTGCTCGTCGGAGACCATATCCTTGTTAACAAGTTCGTATACGGAACCAAAATACCCTTTACAGATAGTCGGGTTCTGATATTCGATCCGCCGAAAAGGGGAGACGTGGTCGTCTTTTCTTTCCCTAAGAATAAGGAGATCCCTGAATGCACGAGTGCTATGAAAAACATCTCTACTCGGCTTGGCAATACAGTCAGCCACTTCAACCCTTTATACCTGTTCAAAGATGATTGCAGGGACTTCATAAAGAGGGTTGTCGGTGTCGGCGGAGATACAATAGAAGTAAAAGACAAAGTAGTCTATGTCAATGGCACTGCTCTTTCCGAACAATATACAGTATTTAAAGACAATAGAATAGAAATCGGCCAGAGAGACAATTTCGGCCCATTTACTGTCCCGCGCCGCAGCTTTTTTGTAATGGGCGACAACCGGGACCAGAGCTATGACAGCCGCTTCTGGGGCATAGTTGATATGGAAGAAATTAAAGGCAAAGCATTCATTATGTACTGGTCATGGGACAAGAATGGTTCATTCATTAATAAAGTTCGCTGGAACAGGATCGGGAAGCTGCTTCATTAAAGTATCCGCAGATTTCACAGATGACGCAGATTAAAGAATTTTTATAATCTGCGGACGATATAAATTATGTTCACGGGATTAGTTGAAACATTAGGATCAATCACCGCCGTAAAGAATACGGGAAATGGGATACGGTTATCATTAAAACCGTTATCCGATTACGAGGTGAAGTTGGGAGACAGCGTTGCCATAAACGGGGTCTGTCTCACTGTAACCACTCACAACGGAGATATTTCTTTTGATATGTCCCCGGAGACAATGCAAAGCACAAACCTCGGAAAATTAAAGATCGGAGACAGGGTAAACCTTGAAAGAGCACTGAGACTTTCCGACCGTCTGGGCGGACACATCGTCACTGGACATGTTGATAGTGCAGGAAAAATTATCAGCAGAAAACCTGTTGGAGAATATACATTTTATACATTTGAGTCCCCTCCTGAGGTATTGAAGTACATTGTCAAAAAGGGGTCGATCGCAATTGACGGCATAAGCCTGACCGTCAACGATCTTGATCACAAAACCTTCAGCGTTGCAATCATTCCGCATACACTTAAGGCAACAAACCTCGGAGAGAAAAACATAGGTGACTCGGTCAACCTTGAAGTAGACATTATTGGAAAATACGTTGAAAGGCTTTTGGGAGTAAAAGACTCCGGAAAGAGTTTAATGCATCTCCTAAAAGAGGAAGGGTTTATAAATGACTAAAAAGAAGATTACGAAGAAAGCGCCTGCAAAGACAAAAGCAAAAATTAAGTTTAATACGATTGAAGAAGCACTTGATGATTTCAGAGAAGGCAAGATGGTCATTCTCATTGACGATGAAGACAGAGAGAACGAGGGCGACTTAACGATTGCAGCTGAAATGGTTACTCCTGATATAATTAATTTCATGGCTACACACGGGCGAGGGCTGATTTGCCTATCAATGACCCCGGAAAGGGTCGAATACCTGAAACTGCCGATGATGGCCTCTAATAACACATCCCGCTTCGACACGCCATTTACTGTATCTATTGAAGCCAAAAAAGGGGTGACAACAGGAATTTCCGCTGCTGACAGGGCCAAGACAATCAGGACCGCTATCAGTGAAAAAACAAAACCGGAAGACATTGCCAGACCCGGCCACATATTCCCCCTGAGAGCACAGCCGGGAGGTGTACTTAAGCGCGCAGGCCAAACCGAAGGCTCCGTCGATCTTGCAAAGCTGGCCGGTCTTTATCCTGCCGGTGTAATTTGTGAGATCATGAACGATGACGGTACTATGTCAAGAGTACCAGAGCTTTCAAAATTTGCAAAAAAGCATGGTCTGAAAATGATCACAATCAAAGACCTTATTAAATACCGGATGCGCAATCAATGCCTTGTCACCAGAATGGCAGAGACACAGCTCCCGACACTGCACGGCGGCGAGTTTGAGGCCATTGTATTTGGAAACCAGGTTGACGACATAGAACATATGGCGCTTGTCAAAGGTGATATATCGCCGGATGACGAAGTGCTTGTCAGGGTCCACTCTGAATGTCTGACCGGCGATGTTTTTGCTTCAAAAAGATGTGACTGCGGCGGCCAGCTGCATAAAGCTCTCGAAATGATCAAAAAAGAGGGCAAGGGCGTTCTCCTCTACATGCGCCAGGAAGGCCGCGGGATAGGACTTGCCAATAAATTGAAAGCATATGCTCTGCAGGATGCAGGTTTTGATACTGTTGAGGCCAATGAAGCACTCGGCTTTAAGGCGGACTTAAGAGACTATGGCATTGGAGCCCAGATGCTTGTAAATCTGGGTGTGCGCAAGATGCGCCTGATTACAAATAACCCGAAGAAACTTGTCGGGCTTGAAGGGTACGGATTAAGCGTAGTTGGAAGAGTGCCAATTGAAACAACAGCCCATGACAAAAACATTAAGTACCTGAAGACCAAGAAAAAGAAGATGGGACATTTACTAGAAAATATTTAAAGACCGTAACTCAAAACGAACTACGCGTTACCCGTTACGAATCATGGAGGGATATATGAAAACATACGAAGGAGATCTTCAGGCAAAGGGGCTTAAATTTGCGATAGTAGTCGCCCGTTTTAATGATTTTATTACCGGTAAGCTTCTTGATGGAGCTGTTGACGCCTTAGTGAGGCATGGCGCCTCGGACCAGCACATATCTGTCATAAAAGTACCGGGGGCGTATGAAATCCCTCTTGCCGCAAAGAAAGTTGCAGACACAAAGTCTTATGATGCGGTAATCTGCCTCGGCACTGTTATCCGCGGCGCGACCCCGCACTTTGATTACGTTGCAGGAGAAGCTGCAAAGGGAATCGCTATTGCATCCATGGACTCCGGAGTACCGATTTCATTCGGGGTACTGACTACAGACACAATTGAGCAGGCTGTTGAGCGGGCCGGCACTAAGAGCGGCAATAAAGGATGGGACTCTGCAATGGTAGCAATAGAGATGGCGCAGCTCCTTAAAAAGTTATAAGTTATATGTTAACTATTAGCTCAGAAGACACTATCTATACCGCCATATATATAACACCCTTCACGCATCACGCGTCATCCGTTACGAACATATGAAACGACGACGATCGCGAGAATATGCTCTGCAGCTCCTTTTCCAGCTTGAGTTATCAGGCACTGAATTAACAGCTGATACCTGGAATGATTTCTGGGAAGGGATTGATGAAGGTGAAGACGTAAAGGAATTTGCGCTCTCTATAGTCAAATCCACAAAGGACCATATCCAGGAAATAGACGAAACAATACAGAAAATTGTGAAGAACTGGTCCCTTGAGAGAATGGCGGTCATTGACAGGAACATTCTGAGAGCAGCCACTTATGAGCTCCTCTATAGAAATGACATCCCTCATTCCGTTGTCATAAATGAAGCACTTGAGATCGCGAAAAAGTATTCCACCATTGAGTCCTCATCATTCATCAACGGCATACTCGATAAAATATCGCGCTCAAAGTAAGCAGTCTCCCGCCTTCTCCATGACAGAAATTATCATGGGGACTTGTGATAAGATAATTAACTCAAAGCAATTCAATAATTGTTTAAATTTGATTTAATTACACTACGTTTGAACTATATATAATTTTAGGAGGATAAATTGATACCACGTTACTCAAGACCAGAAATGGCAAAAATATGGGAGCCTGAAAATAAGTTCCAGAAATGGCTCGATGTCGAGATTGCAGCATGCGAGGCATGGGCAGCACTGGGGGAAATACCCAAAAAGAGCCTGGCAACGATAAAGAAGCGCGCCAAATTCAGTATAAAGAGAATCGATAAAATAGAAGAGAAAGTAAAACATGATGTCATAGCCTTCCTGACATCCGTCGCTGAAAATGTCGGACCCGATTCCCGCTACATACATAAGGGGCTGACCTCTTCGGATATTGGTGACACCGCGCTCGGCCTCTTGATGCGGGAAGCAGCAGACATAATTATCCGTGACATTGAAGACTTAATGAAGGTCTTAAAGAGCAATGCCATGAAATACAAGACGACCCTTCAGATGGGCCGAAGCCACGGTATTCATGCAGAGCCCACAACATTCGGGCTCACATTTACGCTCTGGTATGAAGAAATGAAGCGGAACCTTGTCAGGATGAAGACCGCACGGGAGACGATCAACTTCGGTCAGCTATCCGGCCCAGTCGGAACTTTTACAAGCCTTCCTGCTTCTATCGAAAAATTTGTCTGCAAAAAGCTCGGCCTTGAAGTCGACCCGGTCGTAACACAGGTCATACAGAGAGACAGACACGCCGAGTACATGAACACCCTCGCACTCATTGCGGCCTCCATTGAAAAAATGGCCGTAGAGATGAGACACCTTCAGCGAACAGAAGTTCTTGAGGCAGAAGAGCCATTCGCAAAAGGCCAGAAGGGGTCATCGGCGATGCCTCACAAGCGCAACCCGATCGGAAGCGAAAACCTGAGCGGTCTCGCGCGGATCGTACGATCAAATGCAATTGCTGCTATGGAAAATATACCCCTTTGGCATGAGCGAGACATCAGCCACTCATCGGTTGAGCGGGTCATTGTCCCTGACAGCACTATTCTAATCAACTACATGCTCAAGCGTATGACCGGAATACTCGAAGGCATCCAAGTCTACCCGGAGAGAATGATTGAAAACATCGACAGAAGCTACGGACTATTCTGTTCCCAACGAGTCATGTTGCAGCTTACCGAAAACGGTTTAAGCCGTGAAGACGCCTACAAAGTAGTCCAGGAAAGGGCAATGGAAAGCTGGAAAGAAAAGACCCCCTATAAAGATCTGCTCAAACAGGATAAGGTTATTACAAAATACCTCTCATCAAAAGAGATCGACAAGCTCTTTGATATGAAGTACTACACGAAAAATGTAGATTTCATTTACAAGAGGGTTTTCGGGAGTAACAAGAAGACTGTTAAGAAGAAAGCCGTCAAAAAGAAATAGTCAATCTGTAGGGGCGGGGTCACCCCGCCCTTATTGCATATCACATCCCACCTTATAATTATTGCCGAATATCTTCTTTTCCATTAAAATATAGCATCTTCTGTAGTCACCACATTTCAGGATCAGTTGTGCCTGGGATTAACATATTAATAAAACAATTAGGGGACAATTATGAAAAAAGAACTTATTGTAAAGCTTCACGCCAATTTTGAAGAAATAGTTCAAACCGAAACAGAGACCGGAGTAGAATTCTGGCTTGCCAGAGACCTTCAGACACTGCTTGGGTACAATGAATGGCGAAATTTCCAACATGTAATAAAGAAGGCAAAAAGTGCCTGTATCAACTCCAATAACGATGTTAGTGACCATTTTGTTGATGTCAACAAAATGGTTAATTTAGGTTCTGGCGCTCAGCGAGATATTGATGATATTGCGCTTACCAGATATGCGTGTTATCTCATCGCACAAAACGGAGATTCCTCAAAAGACCCTATCGCATTCGCCCAAACTTATTTTGCTGTTCAGACAAGAAAACAGGAGATTATTGAACAACGCCTTGCTGAGGTCGAACGCCTTAGCGCACGAAAAAAGCTGACCATATCTGAAAAAGAATTATCAGGGATAATATTTGAAAGATTGGGCGACAACCAGAGTTTCGGCAGGATAAGAAGCAAAGGAGATAAAGCATTATTTGGGGGATCAAGTACTCAAGAAATGAAAGATCGTCTTGATATACCAAAAAGCCGGGCGCTTGCCGACTTCTTGCCGACAATCACAATTAAAGCAAAAGACTTTGCCAATGAAATAACTAATTTCAACATAAAGCGTGATGATCTCATAACAGAGCCGACCATAACGCATGAGCATGTTAAAAACAATGAAGATGTCCGGGATCTTTTAGCTAAAAGTAATATAAGGCCTGAGCTACTTGCCCCTGATGAAGATGCGAAAAAGATTCAACGACGCCTGGACTCCGAGAAGAAACAGCTTCCAAAGCAGACGGAAAGGCTGGAAAAACTTAGCGAGAGACTTACGGAGGAGTAGTTTAACTGGCTAAAAAAAAGTCATCCATGTCTCTTTTAATGAGAAGCGGTAACTTATCTGGATGAGTATGCTCAAAAAGATAGACAAGCGGATGCGTGAAAAAACCTTGACCATCTCCAACAAGTACGAAATAAACGTACTTACTAGAGGAAATTGACATGAAAAAAAGCCCTTTCCTATTACCCTCTCATATCCGATCGGGTGGAGACAGTCACTTGTGCAACCTTCGATAAAAACAAGAGCAGGATGTTTGGTACCCCGATTGGTTCATTTATCTACAAGAACATACTGCGGGCTGTATATCCCTACGGCATTACGAGACAGGAGGAAAGAAACAATCCCTTTCGAAGATCAGAGGGATCACAAGCATGAAGGCTCTTTCTGTCAGCCTTTTTGAAAATCTCAGGATCGAGAAGGAAGAACTGTCTGCAATCAATGTGGTGGATATTGCACTTCTTGCACCTCTGTATAAGAAAAAGACAGTTGCCCTGTTTCTGCAGTGTCTTCAAAAAGAGATTAATTGCAATAGGTTGAATATTGCTAGAAAATGTAAACCATGAGTTTACAAAAAGACGATCAACTGAACATATTCGACCTGACAGTCTGGTTCATGTAATGGCTTAATCGCAGAAAGTAGATCTGTATTAAGGCAAATTGATAAACTAAATCGAGGTCCTGCATCGGTCAAGCTACTTCAGATTATCCTCAGTATAAAGACTCAGCTCTATCATCCTCTCAAGGAGCTGTTCTACAGGGAGGCCGGGGAAGTTGCGGTAGATGAGTTCTTTTGAAAACAGGCGGCAGATGTAGCGGAGCTTTCGGGCCCTGTTTTTTGAGGCATATACAAAGTCCCTGTGACCGTTGTTTACGATGATAACATTCTGTTTTTCATCAAACTGTGAACGCCAGAGTTCTCCGGGTGCGCGCCTGAATGTGTAGCCGGGCATTCCTTTTTTGGAAACCGAGCTGGTGTCATACTTCGGTATAATAGTGTCCGTAACCGTTATTATGCTTTCGGCAGTGCAAACGGATTCGTCCTGTCTTACAGTCAGTACTATCGTTGTGAGGCCGGGATCATCAGGAGCAGCGTAGGTCAATATCTCTCCGTCAACGTTTTCGAGAGTGCCTTCACCCTCTTTGATTTCCCACTGGAATGTTATACCTTCTTCGACGAGCCTCCGTCTTTGGTCACGAGGGAGAGCACGGAAATTCTTAGTAGTTCCAACAGGCACAACTGCCGTTGATGGCGAGATAAGCACATTGAAAAGAGGGCCTGCAAACTCAAAGAATTCTTTCTGGGCTGCCCCGGTTTCTCCTGAAGCAATATCCATGGTTCCGGGAATATCGTCATTATCAACAATCACAGACCCCTCAGCACCTGACCCTTTCTTTGACCTTCTCTCAACATGAATATCAAACCAGTCATAATCATCTTCAGACAGAGAAAGTATCGCCTCTTTTAGCGCAGTTTGCACAGACTTGAGTATTTTGCTGCTTGCCCTCTCTTCCTCTGCTTTGCGCTGCTCGGCGATTATTTCCGACAAACGGGTCTCAAGGGGTTTTATCAGGGTGGCAAATTCTGAATAGTTATCATCATGAATGACACCGCTTCTGGTTCCGGGCGTAAGATTAAGAAAGGGCACATCGATTATGCCTTCAAGCCAGCCCGATGTCCAAGGCTCACAACTGAAGCTGTCAATCTCTGTAATGGAATTGAGGACCCTGGTGCCGGAGCGGTAAAGACCAACAGCGTTTTCGCTGCTGGACTCATTAATGTAGAGTTCCGTATAAACATCCCCTTTGTCAGAGGCAATTAAAGGAAGGCTGTGAAGCAGTCGTCCGGAAAACTCGCGCGGCTCGACTGGCAGCTCCTTACGTGCTGTCCGGTCTATGATCCTAATTGATATCTCTGATTTGCGGATCCGATCCCTTAGTTCCGATGCGAGGTAGCGCTGTATCTTTTCCCCGTTTATATGCCTGACACCGGGAAGTAGTGGAGTGATTGTAAGTTCTGTTCCGCTGACAGGAATCAGGGTGCGCTTTTGCTTTATTTTATAACCCGGATCTCCCTTTACCATCCGCATCTGATATGTCCTGCCGTCAAGGCCGGAAGACAGAACGCTCAGCTTTTCCCCCACAGTCCAGAAGCTGAGAAGACCGATGCCGAATTCCCCCTGAATTCCGGTAGTGCCATCCCTCTTTAACTGTCTCTTTATTGAATCGCAGATATGAGTGGCAACGTATTTGAAATTCGGAAGTCCCTCTTCATCCTTACGAATGCCTTCGCCGTCATCAATAATCCTGATGAAGCTATCCCCTTTTTCCTTCCCACGGATAATCGTGATCTTGCGGGCACCGGCGTCAATACTGTTTTCAACAAACTCTGCTATTGCCTTCAGTGGATTGCTCTGAGAAAGCGCAATGATTGTAATGGCGTTCCAGTTGTCACCTATACGGAGCCTGCCGCTGTTGATAGATTTTTGTACAGAAGGCTTCTTTATATTCATGTCCGGTTTAGGCTCATATCTAAGTTCAACCCCGATATGAGTGTCCATCATGTAGTTCGCTACAGAGAATTCAACGCTTCATATTCCGCCTTTTTATTCGCGGCAATATAATAGTCCAACTCAGCCTTCGCAATCCTCCCGGCTTCCTGCTGAAGGTTCCGGTCTTTATTGATAACAAAGCCCTGAATCATTTCGAACTTCTGCTTCTGGATATCGTGGAACTTATCATCAATTACTGGATTAGAAGGGTATTCGCCCTTTCCCTGGCCTTCGGACAATACTTCAGTAAACGGACGGCCCGATTGCGCTGCGATCTTCTTTGATGCATTGACCGCATTCAACCAGTCCCCGTGCATGATCTTATAGTAATCCCTCATCGCCTGTTTATTGAAATGCACAAAGTACGATTTATTGTCCTGTTCAAGATTATATGTTACACGTACCGAATCGGTATCGATCGTATCAACAAAGACAAGGTCATCGCCGTCTTTTGCAATTTCCCATTTCATGTCCCAGAGAGAAAGTCCCATATTTGAGAATATCTGCTGAAGCAGATACCCACCGAGGGCCGCCATTATCATTGAACGCGCAAACGTCTCACCGTCAACGCATGAGATCAACGCAGCCTCCTGGCGACTGATGTTTCTGTCCTCCGGCTCATACTTTGTCGTGAGGTCAACGATCGGCGGATCAAAGCGCGTCCAGGTGGCGAGCGTATCGACTCCGAGGTCGTTCAGATAGGCTGTCTTCTCAGACTCACTCAGCCTGTTATATTTTCTTAAAATGGATGAGCCGCTCGTCACTCCAAGCCTTACAATATATTCGAGAGGAATAACATTCCCATCCTTTTCGTGATACTTTTTGTAGTCGTAAAAATGCCATCCCAACACTTTCTTGAGCTCAGGCTTTGCAACTTCAAATTTCCTGATCAGAGTGAGGTTGCTCAGCTTTGAGGGAAATCCTGTTGAAACTACATTACCGCTTTCACGTTCAACCATCCCTACGTGATGGGTGGGAGCCCCGTTTTTGCAAAATTCAGCAAGAACTTTAGCTACCATCCCGGACGTATCTTTCTTTAGGATAGCGCTTTCTCCAGACATCCGCTGTGACAGCGCAGTCCATGCCTCAGGGTTCTGGAGTTCCTGAAAAACGAGGTGTCTGAAGCCCGCCCTTCCAGTGTCACTCCCCTCGATATTGAAAATAGTGCCGACGTCAAAAACCGATCCTCCAGCCGTTGTTTCACTAATAAGAAGATCAGGGTGCTCAGGAACATCATAAAGATTTTGTACAGAGCCTTCATAATATGGATTATCAAGTTTTAAATCTATTTTATTGGGGATACTTGCCATCTTCTTACCTCCGGAGGTTTTTATAGAATAGGTATAAGTAATATGTTATAAGTTATAAGTTATACATAAAAAGACAATGGGACACGCATTTCGTATGTATAACATATAACGTATCACTCATGACGAAAAGCGGAGTTTTTTACCGTAACTGTTCACTGGCTAATTAGTCAATAACGCATAACTCCTTGTTTTTTTCAGTAGCAATAAAGACCGGTGAATATCGCAGCATAACGGTAATTATAAGTCATCTTACTAAAGAACTTTGAGGCTTTTTTATCGGTAATGTGATACAATTTTATAGCAACTTCAAAAGAGGAATCGGAGAACAATGCTTAAGACTTTTGTATGTCAAATCTGCGGTCATATTGCATTTAATCAAGCCCCTGTAGATTGCCCTGTCTGCGGAAGCGCTATTGAGAATTTTGAAAACGAGCCCGATGCCCTCAAGAACCCGATTGATCCAGACAACCTGACTGAACTTGAAAAGAAGCATATCCCGGTAATTTCGTTAGACAGTTCCTGCAGTGCTACATCCGAGGGCACATGCATGGACGTGCATATAAAGGTAGGAGAGATTCAGCATGTCATGGAGTCTGAGCATTTTATTGATTTTATAGATCTATATATCGACAAGAAGTATATTTCAAGAGTCGTATTCACGGCAAAAAAAATGTATGCTGCCGTACACCTCTGCCTCAACACGAACTCAGGGGTACTCTCTGTGATCGCTCACTGCAATGTCCACAGCAACTGGCGTAGTAAAGTTAAGCTTGGTGAGTAGCTGTATACGATCTAACCGCATAACATAAACACGCCTCACTTGGTCAAGCAATACCCCTCTTTTTTCCCTTCTCATTTCTTACTATCCTTATGATATAATGTTCGCTATGCGAGTTATTATAGTCGGGGCCGGAGAGGTGGGGCTACAGCTTGCCAGGTCCCTGTCTGCTGAAGATATTGATGTAGTCGTTATAGACAAAAGCAAGGAGAAGCTCAAAAGAATATCCGAAGAGCTCGACGTTGCTCTTATTGCAGGGGAAGGCGGTTCTCCATCCGTACTCAAAGATGCCGGTGCTGATGATGCTGACATCCTCCTGGCCGTTACGGACATGGATGAAACCAATATGGTTGCCTGCCTTGTCGCAAAAGCAATGTTCCAAATCCCACGAAATGTCGCAAGAATACGAAACCTTGAATACTCTTCAAATGAAGTCCTTTTGCAAAGCCTGGGCATTGATCCTGCAATAAGTCCTGAAGTGGAAGCTGCCAGGGCTGTCAACCGCTTAATTGAAGTACCCTTTGCAGCAGACGTCGAAGATTACGAGAGCGGGCGGGCAAAGGTCATCGGGTTTAAGATCCCTCCTGATTCAAAACTTATCGGGAAAGTATTTAAGAGCCTGGATCTCAAAGAGCCCAAAATCCTCATCGGTGCTATTAGGCGGGGCAACAAAGTCATCATACCTGCCGGAAATGACACTCTTAAGAAAAATGATATTATCTACCTCCCTGTGAAAAGGGAAAACATCAATGACGTCTGTAAAAATATAGGGGGCAACGCAACCCCGGTAAAAAGGGTCATGATCGTCGGCGGGGGAAGAATCGGTTTTTATGTAGCAAAAACAATGGAGGAGCGGGGTATCAGTGTCAAGATAATAGAGCGGGACGTAGAACGGTGCAAGTTCCTGCTCAAGTCACTCAAGAAGTCGATCATCCTCCACGGAGACGGCTCAGACCAGAAGCTGCTCGATGAAGAGAATATAAATGATATGGATGTTTTTGCCGCTATATCAAATAACGAAGAACTTAATATAATGGCATCGCTTCTCGCAAAAAGCCTCGGCGCAAAAAAAGTAATTACCATTGTTAACAAGACGGACTACCTCCCCCTTGCCCATAACCTCGGGGTAGAAGCAGTCTTAAGTCCACGGTTAATCACTGCAGGGACAATATTAAAGTATGTGAGAAGAGGAAATATTCTCTCACTCACGACAATCGCAGAGGGCAAAGCTGAGATCATGGAGGCAGAAGTCAAAGAGGGCTCTGTACTCGTCGGAAAGACGCTCCGTGATTTTGAACTCCCAAAAAAAACACTGATAGGAGCCATAATGCGAAATGGTGAAGTCATTATCCCTTCTGGCAATGATGAAATTATCAGTGGTGACCGGCTGATAGTCTTCACCCTCCAGGAATCCATCAAGCAGGTAGAAAAACTTCTGCAATGAACCCTGTCCTAGTATTAAATCTCGTAGGAATCGTCCTTTTATTCTGCTCTCTGTTCATGCTCGTCCCGCTTGCGGCCTCATTCCTCTACGGAGGGGAAGACATCTCGGCGCTGGGCCTATCGTTTATTGTCACGTTAATCTCAGGGCTCCTCATCTTTTTTTTCACAAAGAGCCGGTCAAAAATTGAACTTAAGCACAGAGACGGTTTTGCTGTTGTGACAATCAGCTGGCTGGCGATGTCGCTGTTCGGGGCACTTCCTTATATGCTCTCCGACGTCATCCCGTCATTTACCGATGCGTATTTTGAGTCTATGGCCGGGTTTACCACAACCGGCTCTTCTGTATTAAGCAATCTTGAAGCAATCCCAAAGGGCATCCTCATATGGAGAAGCCTTACCCAGTGGATAGGAGGCATGGGAATTATCGTCTTTTCTCTTGCTATACTTCCGATGCTTGGGGCTGGAGGCATGCAGCTGTTCAAAGCAGAGGTGCCGGAAATTGGGGTAGATAAATTAAAGCCGCGCATTATTGATATGGCCAAATCCCTCTGGTATATATATGCAGGACTCACCGCCATCCTTGCGGTCCTTCTCTCTGTGGCCGGGATGAGTTTCTTTGATTCACTGTGCCACGCATTTACAACAATGGCAACAGGGGGCTTCTCCACAAAGAGCGCTAGTATCGCACACTTTCAGAGCGGTTATATAGACTCCATCATCACTGTCTTTATGTTTCTGGCAGGCATCAACTTCTCTCTGCACTTTTATGCATTGCGGGGGCAGCCATCTAAATTCCTGAAGAGCAGTGAGTTTAAATTTTACTGTCTTGTTACTTTGGCGGCAATTGCGGTCATTGCATTTAACACTCGTACGGTCCATTCGTCATTCATCGAGAACCTGCGTCTCTCCTCCTTTCAGGTCGTCTCAGTTATGACAACCACCGGCTTTGCAACCGCAGACTATGAATTGTGGCCGGCCCTCTCCCAGATGCTACTGATGTGTCTCATGTTTTTTGGAGGAATGGTAGGCTCTACCGGAGGCGGCATGAAGCAGGTAAGAGTTTTGCTAATGATTAAACAGGCATACCGAGAGCTATATCACCTGATCCATCCACATGCATTGACTGCTCTTAAACTAGATGATAAAAATGTTCCTAAAGAAACTCTTGGCGGAATCTGGGGATTCCTGTTCCTGTTCATCTTAATTTCAGTTATAGCTACCCTGGGAATGACCGCTCTCGGAACCGATATCATAACATCGGCAAGTACGGTCATTTCAGCAATGGCGAATGTAGGCCCTGCTCTGGGCGAAGCAGGACCCGCCGACAACTATGCGGCAATCCCGGCATTGGGTAAGTGGATCCTCACAATATGCATGTTAATCGGCAGACTCGAGATCTATACTGTCATACTTCTTTTCATGCCGATATTCTGGAAGAAATAATACCCGTTGCCGGTGATAGAGCATATGGTGACAGTTTTAAAAGCAGCAATCTTTGTTACAATGATTGCTGTTTCAAAACTATTAACTTGACAAGGATACGGGTTTCTGGTTTTATTTATAGGTGAGAAGCCTGGATCCATATATTTTTATTTATTTATCTATGCTAATATAGAGCCGATCAGGTGAGACTAATGGATGAAGGAGATATAAGTGCTTACGACTATTATGATAGGGAAAGACTTCTTCATACTAGTCTCTTTTTTTATACTGTAAACGGGGACAATCTTTTTTAATGATATTTGGGAAAAAAGATATAATCGGCCTTGACATTGGCTCCAAACATATCAAGGCAGTACAGATTAAAGAAACAAAAGGGTCCTTTCACCTGGAAAGACTTGGTATCACTACCCTCCAGCCGGAACTCATAGTAGATGGTTCTATCCTGGATTCCACACGTGTCATTGAAGCAATTAACGAACTCCTTAGCAATACCGACATAAAGGCAAAGGACGTTACACTATCCGTCTCAGGTCATTCATCCGTAATTATCAAGAGAGTTTCCCTTCCGCAGATGGAAGAGGATGAACTGGCTGATTCCATTAAATTCGAAGCGGAACAATACATCCCGTTTGACATTGAAGACGTGAACCTGGACTTTCAGATCCTCGGCTTGGCTGAAGAAGAAAATATGATGGATGTCCTGATCGTCGCCGTAAAAAAAGACAAAATAACTGAGTATGTATCCGTAGTCAAGGACTCCGGGTTAAATCCGGTGATAGTAGACGTCGATGCATTTGCCCTTGAGAACATGTACGAGCTCAATTATGAAATCAAGGAAGAAGAAAACATTGCCCTTGTCAATATCGGAGCGAGCATGATTAACATGAACATCCTGAAAGGTGGAACCTCCGTTTTCACAAGAGACAGTTCTGTAGGAGGCAATCTTCTTACTGAAGCCCTGCAGAGAGAATTTACAATATCATACGCAAATGCAGAAAAGCTGAAACAGGGTGAGTCGGTAGAAGGTGTTGCGCCGGAAGATGTGGCCACTGTATTGATGTCAGCGTCCGAAGATATTATTGCAGAAATCTCCCGCTCATTTGATTACTTCAGGGATACGACAAACTACGAAAATATTGATGAGATTATCCTCAGTGGCGGCGTTGCACTGACCCAGGACTTTGACTCTCTACTGTCAGAGAGATCCGGGCTGAACGTAAGCGTGGTGGACCCTTTTAAAAACATTCAAGTCCCGGACACCTTCGATAAAGAATATATGAGCTCAGTCGCTCCCATGTTATCGATCGCCGTGGGCCTGGCTGTAAGAAAGGTGGGTGACAAATGATCCGGATAAACCTTCTTCCCTCAGGCAAGAAAAAAGCGGTCATACTTCCCCCCTCTCTCATTTACGGCGCAATCGCCATGGTAATCCTAATAGTATCAATCAGCGGATTTATTTTTTATTTAAACGGGCAGATCACTACGCTACAGAAAAATGTGTCCGCAAAAGAGCAGAAGCTCGCCCAGCTGGCCGTTGTCCTTAAAAAAGTTGCTAACTATGAGAAGGACAATGCAGAGTACAGACAAAAGGCCCAGATCATAGAGCAGTTGAAGAAAAACCAGATCATCCCATTGAGGCTGCTAGATGAGGTCAGTGACAAACTACCACAGAGTGTATGGCTTACGGGGCTTATCGACCGGAGCGGCATAATAAGCATTGAGGGCTTTGCGTTTTCTAACAGCGATCTGGTCGCCTATGTAGAGAACTTAAAGCGCTCAAAGTATCTGACTGACGTTACACTAGTTGAATCAAGGCAGGCAACAGTAGAGAAGACATTAGTATATAAGTATAAATTAACATTCAGGATTACTTTATAATGCAAAAGCATCTTAATAAAATAAAAGCTCTGCCATTATATGTGCAGATCATAATATCGGCACTACCATCGGTAATCTTGATCTCACTGTTCGTCTTTTTCATTTTCATGCCTAAAAATACGGAAATCACGGAAATGAAAGCAAAAGTCGTCAAGTTGGATACTGATATTCAGCAAGCCGAGCAAAAAGTAAAACGCTTAGACGCTCTCATTATCGAAAATGAACAGCTCAAGAAAAAACTTGCTCGGCTAAAAGAACAACTTCCTGAGGAGAAAGAGGTCTCTGTGCTCCTGAGACAGGTCTCCGAGTTGGGCCGCGGGTCAGGGCTGGAAATACTTCTCTGGAAGCCCGAACCAAAAAAGACAAACCCGGAGGGCCTGTATGTAGAAATACCTGTGACGGTAAAAGTATTGGCCCAATATCATAGGTTCGGAGATTTCCTCAGCCATGTAAGCAGGCTTTCGAGGCTTGTCAATATATCTGACATAGATATGAAGATCACCCAGGACGATAATGCATCGCAAGGAATTGTCAGCGTTAACTTTAAAGCCCGTACATTTGCTTCTGTCACACAGACAAACGTAACCCCAACACAGGGAAAAAAGAAGTAATATGACTTCAAAAAAAAATAAGAGCATAAGTAGATCTAGCCATTTCATAATTGGAATACTGTTACTGTTTATCGTAATCGGCTGTGAGAACAAACAGCCTCCCACTGCAGCCGTCGCGGTCAAAAAGCAACAGCCCGTTGTAGCACAGCCGGTAACACAGCCCCAAGTGGCTGATATAGTCGATGAAGCTCCGGAGCAACAGGGTTATATATATGACCGCAGAAACCGGCGAGATCCGTTTCTGCCCCTCATACTTCCGAGAAAAGTAAAGCCCTTGGATAAAACGAAGCCGGGCACACTTGAGAGCTATGAGTTGAAGGAGTTTACTCTGACAGCCATTGTAAAAATGGGATCGCAATATTATGCACTTCTCGTAACCCCTGACAATAGATCATTTACTGTATTCAAGGGTAATACGATAGGTCTAAACAAAGGCACCGTAAAGGAAATTACCGACAGTAAAGCAATTCTCGTCGAATATTCAGAGGATTATACAGGGAAACAGGTGCCGAGAGAAATAATTTTAGAATTTCATAAAGGAGAATAAGAATAATGATACCCAGGAGACCTTATTTATTATATATAATGCTAGCGCTATTGTTAGCCCCTGCATTTATTGTTCACTCCCAGGCACAACATGCTTCACCTCCGGAGATTATTTATATCGGGGTCAATACAACTAATGGTACAACAGAAATAGAAATTCAAACCAGCAAAGCATTCACCTATACATTATATAAACCATCGGATCCTTACCATGTAATTGTCGATCTTCAGAACACAGATCTCGGAAATTTTCAGGACACAATAGTAATCGACAGAGATGGAGTCCTTGAGATAGTGCCGGTAACAGAAGCGGGAGCTCCCAATGTGGCGAGACTGGACATAGCTTTAACAGTCCCTGCCGATATTGAGCCAGTCTACAGCGATAATACATTAATCCTCGCTTTTGACAACCCCGATGCTGAAGAAGTTGCAGCCGAAGAAGTTATCGCTGAAGAAACGCCTGCCTCAGAAAAAACCATCGAGGCTATTCTTGAGGAAGCCCCGGAAGAAGTCATCCCCGAAGAAGCTGAAATTGAGGAAGCCCCGGAAGTAAGTAAATACGTCGGGGAAAAGATATCCATAGATTTTCAGGATGCCGAGTTAATCCATGTATTCAGACTCATAGCAGATATAAGCGGATTAAACATAGTAGTTAGCCCTGATGTAAAGGGCAAGTTTTCAATGCGCCTCACAGACGTGCCCTGGGACCAGGCACTCGACATCATACTCAGAAACTACGGGCTTTCAAAGTCGATTGCAGGAAACATCCTCCGCATAGCCCCGACCTCAGTGTTGGCCAGAGAAGAAGAAGAAATAGCGAGAGCGAAAGAGTCCCAGGAGAAATCAGGGGATCTAGTAACAGTAATATACCCTATTAACTATGCTGCTGTCGGAGACATTAAGAATGCCATTGATGACGCAAAGATACTCACAAAACGCGGCTTCATCAGTACCGACGAAAGAACTACATCGGTAGTCATAAAGGATGTTGAAAAAAAGCACGCTGAATACAAGGCCCTTATAGAGGCCCTTGATGAACCGACTCCACAAGTCAGCATTGAAGCACGGATCGTTGAAGTAACGACCAACTTTGCAGAAGAGCTCGGTATACAGTGGGGCGCGCTTTATAAGCCTACCCCGCAGACCCAGATCGGAGGCACAACCCTGACCGGCGAGAACGGCGCTTTCACTCTTAACCCGCTGCTAGTCAACCTTCCTGCAAGTGTAGCCAAAGGCGCGGGTGGTGCACTCGGCATAGGCTATGTAAGCGCTGGCGACCTGAGGGCCCTGGATCTCCAGATATCAGCCCTGGAAAGCTCCGGTAAGGGTAAAATAGTTTCCAATCCCAAAATTATAACCATGGACAACCAGGAGGCCAAGATCCTCCAGGGAAAGAAAATCCCGTACACGACTATTTCCCAGGAAGGCACAAAGACGGAATTCGTCGATGCGGCTCTTGAACTCACGGTGACACCGCACATTACCCCGCACGGGACTGTGCTTATGAATGTTGAAGCTAAGAAGAATGAAGCAAACTTTTCACAGACATCAGGTGAAGGTGTGCCTACAATAGACACGAATGAGATCACCTCGCAGGTACTGATAAAGGACGGCGATACTCTTGCACTTGGAGGTATTTTCAAAACCATTAAATCAAGCGATGTATCAAAAGTGCCGGCACTCGGAAATGTTCCTTTTCTTGGATGGCTTTTTAAGAATAAAGCGAAAAAAGAGGAAGTAACGGAAATTTTGATTTTCATAACACCGAGAATAATAAAATAGGGTTTAAGTTACAGACCATACGATTCCCTAAGAATAATTAGAGGATCGCCGGACTACAAGGGTGATAGAATATCCGGTAATAGAGAAAAAGATATAGAATTTATTATATACGCAATTTAGGAGGCATAATGCTAAAGAGATTTATACCAGGCCTATTTATACTTACTTCCCTGTTTATATTATCCGCTTGCGGAAACAGCGGAGGGAACCAGGCACCCGCCACTGCTACAATTACGGTCAGCCCTACGGAATTTGAACTTAGCGACGGCACAGCTACTGCCACATGGTCAACCCATTTTTTTTCGATCGTTGTCAAGGATGCGCAAGGCAGGCCGCTTAATGATGTTGATCTCGATATTTCGTATGTTTGGGCAGTGCCTAACTCTGCAGGTTATGTTCAATTGTATGATGGAAATACACCGGTAGATTCACCGATGGAGGCGACAACAGATGAGCATGGTCAGTATCACTTGCGATTTGATTTTCAATCCGGCGGCGGCCTCGTATATTCAGCCTCGTTAGAAGTCAGATCCGGATCATTATTTGGCTCAGCTGATTTCTCAGTAGACGCGGGAGGGAGTTAATCGATGAAAATGTATAAATTCATAATATTGGCATTTGTTGCTTTGTTATATTCTTGCGGCACCGGAGGTGGTGGGTTGCCAAACAGCGTTGGGGCTGGATCAACCCCTCCTACGTCTAATATCACCCTGTCAGCTATCCCAGCTGGCCTTGCATTTACAGAAACATCCACACTAACCGCTACAGTTACTGAGGGAGGAGCCCCTATCGCTGACGGGACAACGGTTAATTTTATGCTCACACCTGCATCAGCCGGCACACTTTCAGCATCTTCAGCTCTTACCTCGCTCGGGATAGCGTCCGTAATATTTACAGCCGGATCTACAGCAGGGAATGTCGTTGCAACTGCCACTTCAGGCTCCGTTAGTGACCAAGTAACCATATCAATATCCGCAGTCTCACAATTAAGTCTAGCGGCGAACCCGTCTGCTATTACAGTTCTGGGCACATCCACGGTTACAGCCACTGTCCGTGACGGGCTCGGTACTCTTGTACCTGATGGCACTTCAGTAAACTTCGCAATCAGTCCTGCATCCGCTGGTACAATTACTTCACAGTCTACCACAGTCAGCGGAATCGCAACAGCAACATTCACAGCTAACAATGTGCCCGGAACCGTTGTCGTAACTGTTACATCTGGTACATCCAACACTATTAACATTACCGTAGATCCTGCGGATACAGGCAGTATCCAATTTAATACAGCAACACCCTCTAAAATCGGAATGCGGGGTAGCGGGCAGCAAGAGATATCCGCAGTGACATTTATCGTAAAAGATATAAATGGTAATGTCGTAGACAATGTCAATGTTGATTTCTGCCTTATCGGCCCAAGTGGAGGAAGAGTTCCAACTGCAGGAGGAGAATATATTGGCAATGCCGACAGTATTATTGAAGCTTTTACCGACAGCAATTCGAATGGATGCTATGATACCGGGGAGTCTTATACCGATACAAGCGGAGACTCTAACTATACAAGTCCGCTTCATGCAGTCGGATCTACATCCAACGGAGGGATAGCGACTGTTAATCTTTCAAGCGGTGAGGTTGCTGGCAATGTAACTATCATTGCGACTGTGCAAAACACAAGCCCGGCCGTATCTTCGGCGACTCCGGTTATATCTATAGGCGGCGGAATACCAAATGATATTCACTTAACAGTCGCGACGGATACTTTTAATCTGCCTGGCCTGGCCTATAGTGGAAAGACAGCAACCATTACCACCCTCTTGGCCGACAGATATGGAAATGCGGATATATTAGAATGT
>PJEL010001252.1_pt1 | contig 26601 bp, 13 predicted proteins | sample 1853271 | NCBI WGS metagenome assembly PJEL01 (sample SAMN08108733, study PRJNA415343) | Invertebrate metagenome, whole genome shotgun sequencing project. | host: Globobulimina | place: Sweden: Gullmar Fjord | collected 2015-08
ACTATTGGTCTATGAAGCTGTTTTTTAAGGATTTCATTTAAAAGTGTAATTAATATATTACTATTCTTTTCTGTACCAAAAAGCCTCTTAAAGGCTGTGTCATTTCTAGGATTTAAAAATTTTTGCATCTTGCTTTTTTTAATATATACTAGACGTATGTCAATTTGTATCTAAAACCGGTTTTTTTCATAGAGAAAAGATCGATTATCAGATCAATTCCAAATGGAAGCAGTATATTATATACAAATATACAAAATTTTGATAAGATTTGGTTATGCGAGGATCGAATATACCCAGTATACTTCTTCCAATTGAAGAATATCTGATAATCGGTCATTACTCTTTGAAATCAAATGGTTTCAGATACATTTCATCTACGATTAGTATATAGATGAAGTTAAAAGAGATTTCGTTGTTAATAATACTTTTTTCAAAGCTTTTAGAATAATTTTCAAATGGGAGTAGTATATATGACTTAAAATAAAGTTAACATGAATTATTTTTTAAATATTTTATTAATAAAGTCATATATAAGTATTTTTGCTTGGTCTTAATTATTCTGTTTTATTTTAAAAGTTAAATTTAAAATAGTTAAAAGTTAAATTTATTTTTTTATTGATAGTTTTTGCTAAACTTTGTGGTATACTAGACGTAAATCAAGATGCATCTAAAAGCATTTGATAATCAGAGAATTAAGATCAATTATTAGTTCATTTTCAAATGGTGATGAGTATAATAATAAACCAAATAGAAGTATATCATGAAAAAATATTTAATTTTTAGCTTTCTCATATTAGTTACTTGCAACAAACAGAACCAAAAACAAATGTATGGTTCTCAAAACAATGTATTTAATAATGAAAATTCAGAACATATAATATCATCATTAATACCAAATAATATAAATCCCAGACAGTTACAACATAATCTAAACAGAACTCAACAAAACCAAACAAATCAAATTGGCAATCTAGTATCAAATCCTATAATAAATCAAAGTCAAAATTCTGTCAGAGATATTATTGCAAAACCAGGACAATTTTGTAATGATATAAACAATGCTGCAAATAATATTTCTAATACAATAAGTAACATTTCTAATATGCCAAATCAAATAATGGGGAATTTTAATAGTATGGTTCAAGCACCTCAAAATTTTATGAATGGTATTAATAATTTTTCAAATATGTTAAATTCTGGTGGCGGAGGTGGAATAGCACAAAATATTACACAAGGAATCGTAGGAAATATGGCTAGTGGAGCAATGGATGTAATTAGTGCAGGAGGCTCAGGAGCATGTGGATTGATAGATGGTATTTTTGGGTTTTCAGAAGGGCAAAAACGGAAAACTGAACGAGAAAAGCAGGAAACAGAAAGACAAAGACAAAAGACTATGAAAATTGTCAAAGAAAATACTATTGAACAAGGTGTAAATATTGACAAACAGCGAAAAAATATAACTGAAGCTGGCACGCAGCAAAGACGAACTATGGCAGATGGACATTTATATCAAATGGAAGCTATGGATAAATCTCAAAATCATAGAATGGAGTTTTTGAATCAGACTGTAGAACATAAAAAAGCTGTTATGAATTTAGAAAATAAAAATAACAGAGGGTTTGAAGAATTGAAGCATGGTAATTCTATGGTCCAGATGAATACATCTATCCGAGGCAAAAAAGATATAATTTTATTGCAAAGTGAAAAAGAAAAACAAAATATGATGATCAAACAAATGAATAATCTCTATTTTTCTCAAAAATTGTTTCAACAAAAATCAAAATTAAGAACTCAAGATCATCAATATAATTCTCAGATTAGCAAACAAAACTATAATCAAATGGCTAATATCAAAAATATAGATCATAGAAATAGATCAGATTTTAGCAAGCAGAATTATGGTCAAATGATTAATATCAAAAATTTAGATTATAATAATAAATCACATTTAAGAACTCAAGATCATCAATACAATTCTCAGATTAGCAAACAAAACTATAATCAAATGGTTAATATTAAAAATTTAGATTATAGAAATAGATCAGATTTTAGCAAGCAGAATTATGGTCAAATGGCTAATATCAAAAATATAGATCATAGAAATAGATCAGATTTTAGCAAGCAGAATTATGGTCAAATGGCTAATATCAAAAATATAGATCATAGAAATAAATCTGATTATAGCAGACAGAATTTTTTACAACTAGAAAAATTAAAAAATCAAGAACTAAATCACTCAATACAAAAGAACTCTTATAATCACTATTTGCATTTAAATCGAATTTATAAAGAATATAACTATAAATCTCAACTTGATAGGCAAAAGGGTGAGGATAAAATTGATGAAATAAATACATTATATGAGAGAAAAGAAAGATTGAATAAAAAGGAACGTGAAAAAAAGAGAGAAGAGATGAAGCACGAAAAAAATCTTCAAAATTTAAAATATAAACAAGCACAATCTTTACAAAATCAACAATTTCACCAAAGAAAAAATCTAATAATAAATGAGCATGAAGAAAAAAGAATTACTGAATTAAAGAGATTTGAACAACAACATTTAATTGAACAACAAAGATTTGAAAGGAAATTATATTTCAATAATCTTGATGCTATAAAAACAAATCTACCTTCTTTAGATATTAATCCCATGATTTTTAGGAAAAAATATATAGACAAGATAAAAAAGGAATTTGGTGTTGATGAGAAAGAAATTAATTGGAATACACAGAATAAGAAATTTTCACTTTATGGATTTGGAGGAATAGGAAAAACAGTATTAGCATTTACATATGCAAATCAATGTTTTGAGAATCCATATGAAATGATATGGTGGATAAATGCTAAAAATCAAGAATATATAATAAAAAGTCTCAGAGAGATTGCTTCGCATTTAGGAATGAAGACAGCCCTAAATGATCTGGAAATAAATATCCTTAATTATATCAAAATAAAAATAAGTCAAAATAAAGGTAAATGGCTTATCATATGGGATAATTTAGAAAATATGAGCTTTTTAAATAAATATAGAAAAGAACGTTTTTATCCCTCTTTTGGAGGACATATTCTGATTACTTCTAGAAATTTTGATATGCCTTTTCCAATTTATATTGATAAATTCTCAAAAAAAGAAGCGATTCGACTTTGTACTTCAATCACGGAACCTATTGGTAATAATGAATATATTTCTATGCAAAATTTAGTTTTAAACAAATTTGATCGATTACCATTAGCCATTGTTCAAGCTTGTAAATATATAAGAATTTGCGATTATAAGGAATATTTAAATCTTAGAAATTTTTCTGGTGATAGACTTCAAAAAAAGGAAAAACAAATTAATAGCTATAATAGAGAACTAATTCTATCAAAAACATTAACTAAAGAACTTGATAGAATTGCAAATAATTGTGAAGAAGCAAAAGAAGTTGCAAATCTTATATCTTTTATAGCACCTAATAATATTCCAAAAATATTTTTAAAACTTTTGGTAAATGATAAAATAGATTTAAATGAAGCAATATCTTCTTTACTTGAAATAGGCACTATCCAAGAATGTAGTCGTAATTATTATAAAATTCATCCAATTCAACAGGATATACTTATAAATAGATTAAAAAGTCAAGAAAAATTTAATACTATTAAGAAAGCTGCACAAATTGTTACAAGAGCTTGGAATGCTTTTAATGGAAATAGTGAAATTGTTCCTCATTTATATCACATATGGAATCATTTGATGAAAGAACTATGGGTTTTAAATGAAACCATCATGGATGGACTTAATAAATCAACTCCATTCACCAATAATGATAAAAAACTGACTACATCAGTATCCTCTTTTTCGGAAGAAAATAATGCTAGAGCATTAAATAATAAAGGTATTGATGATGAAAAAAGTAACGAAATAAAGTATTCATATAAATCATCGAAAATTAAAAATAACTATTCAGAACAATATCAAGAACTAGGTGAACAAATGTTGCCATATATAAAAGAGCTTAGTGAAAGTTTATATAGTTCTGGTAAAATCGCCCCAGCTTTTCAAGTTTTGAGGTATGCTTTAGTTGTAATAGAAAAAAGTAAAAATAAGTTATCAATAGCTGCAGAAATATATAATTTATATGGAAATATTCTAAATTTTTCCAATAAAAAAGCAGAAGCAATAAAATATTATGAAAAAGCTATTCAACTATTAAATAAGCTTTTTCAAAATTCAAATCACTTACAAAATGTAGATTCTAACAACAACAAAAATAAATTAATATTATTTGATATTTACAATAATCTAGGCAAATGCTTACTTGAGTGTAAAGAAAATAAAAAAGCTAAAAAAGCATTTAATGAAGCTTTAAAGCTCACTGAAGAAAAAGACAGTTTAATTATTGCTAATATTTATTCACAACTAGCCAAAGTGCATTATTACCTAAAAAACATTAAACAAAGCATTGAATACTATAAAAAAGCACTTAAAATATTTAATCAATTTAAAGATTATCCTAACATGGCAAATTTGAATCAGATGTTAGGGCAAATATTTTATGAACTATCCATGGATGGACTTATTACACAGGCTCCATCCAACCAAAACAATGAAAAACAAAATTATAAACAGTTATCTTCGAGTTTTGCGGAAGAAATCTATTCTAATATAGGCACTAACTTAGACATATCAGAAAAATATTTTGAAGAAGCTTTCAATATATATTTTAATCTTAATAATGACCTTGGAATAGCAGCTTCTAGTGGTAAACTAGGTTATATAAATTTTGATAAAAAACAATATGAAAAAGCAGCTGAGTATCTTGAAATAAGCTGGCATAAATACCTTCAGATCTATGATTTAAATCATTCTTCGACAAAATGTATATGGAATAAACTTGATGAAACATATTTTAGATTAAGTAAAAACTTAAGAATACCAAAATCCCAACTTGCTTGCAAAAGAGGTGATGAGGTAATATTGCAAGAACTTATTTTTGAGTTAAAGCCTTTTATAAGTAAAGAAGTAATATTTACAACTCAGAATTTATTCAAAAAATCTTGCTTACATAATTCAATATCTTCATTACCAAAAAATATTAGTTATTTAATATGCAATTATCATGGTCCATATTTAAACTATATTGATGCTGATGGTAAGAGCTTATTACATATTGTTGAAAATCAAGGAGTTTTTGCTGTATTAAAAGAAAATGGAATAAATCTAGAAATAGAAGATTTAAATGGCAATACAGCTTATCAATATCATAAAAAGCATAATACAGGATTACATAAAATTTTAAATAGATTAGGAGCAAAACCTTGGAGTGAAGGTAAAGAAACTATTGAAGAATATAAAAAACATAATTATGAAGTCAACAAATTAGTATTTAGTCCTAAAAACGATATTTTGGCTTCTTTAGCAAAAAAGGGAGAACTCATATTCTGGAATTATAAAAATAAATCTCCAATTAAGTTTTTTTCAAATAATAATTTAAATACTTTAGCCTTTGATCCTTATGGAGAAATATTTGCTTCAAATGATAATAATAAAATAAATTTATGGGATATAAATGAATTTAATATTATCAAAACATTAGAAGGGATTAACAAAAAAGAAGAAATAAAGCAACTTGCATTTTTAAATAGTTCAAATCACTTAATTTCAGCAACTGAAAATAAAATTTACTTTTTTGATATTAATTTGGGAAAAAATATTAGAAAAGTGCAAAGCTCAGATATTGTTACTCTAAAATATAATTTCCCTATAAATTCTCTAATTTTAGGTCATGAAAACGGGACTCTAGAATTATTAGATCTTAGAATAAATAATTCAACAACAAAAACTATATTAAATGTATCTCAAGATGTGTCTGAAACTAGTAACTCACATACATCAAAAATTAATACAATAGCTATAAATCAAAATTATAATATTGTAGCATCAGGCAGCGCTGATTGTACAATTAGTCTAAATGATTTAAGAATGTTAAAAACAATACAGAAATTTAAAGCTCATAATGATTGTTTAAATGATATAGAATTTAGTCCAAAGCAATCTAATGTTTTGGCTTCTTGTAGCGATGATAATAAACTAAAGTTGTGGGATATAAATATTAATCCACCAAAAAAGATCTTCAGAATTAAAGAAAAATATGGATTTATAAAGTGTTTAACATTTAATAAAGATACTAATAATCTAGTCTATGGCATAGATGAAATAATAAAGATATGGGATACTCCATATCAAAAAAGGAACTGAATTTGGTGTTGTTAAGTTTTTTTGTTTTCTGATTTTTTTAATTGAAAATTTATTTGGATATACCATGGAATTCAAATGGAATGAGTATATGTAACAAAAATCGATCTTAAAGCATTGATTATCAATGACTTTTTATGCAACTTCATATACTTTTAATATAAATTATTATTTTTCTATTATAAAAGGAGGTTGTTTACTTTCAGTTAAGCCTATTTCATTTGCTTTTTTAGCTATTTCAGATTGTTTTATATTATGCATACAACTTGCCTTAATAGTAGTATATGAGACTCTTAAATCAGTAACTTTTTCTTCTAATAAACTTATTTTTCTTGAAATTTTTTGATGATAATGAGTATTAGCAACGTAAAATAATCCTAATATAAAGATAAAGATAATATAAGGTAAATATTTTATTGGTAATCCTTCAGATATAGCAGTTTTTTGGAGAAATTTTTCTATTAATGAAAAGAGACTTTCTTTTTTTTGTTTTTTATAATTATTACTCATATATATTATTTTAAAATAAAAATAAGTAAACTTGGAACTTATTTCAATTTTTTTGATAAAAAAGCAAATTCAGAAATAATAATATTAAAAAAATGACCTTGATATACTACTCGTATATGAAGATGCGGAAAAAGATCGTTGATATACTGCTTCCATTTGGAATTGATCTGATAATCGGTCTTTTCTCTATGAAAAAAACCGATTTTAGATACAAATTGACATACGTCTAGTATATTCAATGAGTTACGATCAATTATCAGTACATCTTCAAATGGAATGAGTATATTTAAAAAGTCAATATTATTTTTAATATATTTCAAAAGTTTATACTATACTATTCGTAGATGAAATGTATCTTAAACCATTTGATTTCAAAGAGTAATGACTGATTATCAGATATTCTTCAAAGTGTAAGTAGAATATATTATAAAATTCTAAAATTCAATGGATCAGCGTATAATGATTTTTGGGAGACCAGGAAGTGGTAAATCTACTTTTGCTTTTTGGCTTCATAACAAAACTGAGATTCCTTTATTTTATTTAGATAGATATTTCTATATAAGAAATTGGATAGAAAGAGATTATAATGAATTTCTAAAAATCCAAGAAAAAATGGTTAATAAAAAAAGTTGGATTATAGATGGTAATTGTCTTTCATCTTTAGAAATGCGTTATCAAAAAGCTAATATTTGTATTTATTTTAATTTACCAATATATATATGTTATTGGAGGTTATTGAAAAGATATTTTTATAAAGATAAAAGAATAAAAGATAGAGCTGAGGGTTGTAAAGAAACAATATATTTCAAACTTTTAAAATATATGTGGAATTTTGATATAAGGGTTAATCCAATAATACAAAAATTAAAGAAAAATTATCCAAAAGTTGATTTTTATGAAATCAAATCAAATTTCCAATTACAGCAATTGAAAAAAAAATTAAAGACTGACTATGCTAATCGCAGATGAAATGTATCTGAAACCGTTTGATTCCAAAGAGTAAAGACCGATTATCAGATATTCTTCAATTGGAAGCAGTATATATACTAAAAGTATATTAAGATGCGGAAAAAGGTCATTGATACTCAATGAGTTATGATCAATTTTTCTTATATCTTCAAGTAGAAATAGTATATACTGCTTCCATTTGGAATTGATCTGATAATCGGTCTTTTCTCTATGAAAAAAACCGGTTTTAGATACAAATTGACATACGTCTAGTATATCTTGAAATGGAGGTAATATAATTAATAAATAAAGTATAAATGAAAAATATAAGAAATTTTTGCATAATAGCACATATTGATCACGGTAAAAGTACATTAGCAGATAGACTTTTAGAACATACTCAAACAGTTTCTTCAAGAGAAATGCAATCTCAACTCTTAGATACTATGGATCTTGAGAGAGAGAGAGGAATTACAATTAAAAGTCATGCAATCCAAATGGAATATCTTTTTGAAGGAGAAAAATATATACTTAATCTAATCGATACTCCTGGTCATGTAGATTTTTCATATGAAGTATCAAGATCAATAGCAGCATGTGAAGGAGCTTTATTAGTTGTTGATGCATCACAAGGAATTGAAGCACAAACAATATCAAATTTATATTTAGCTATAGATCAAGGTTTAGAAATTATTCCTGTATTAAATAAAATAGATCTTCCTGGAGCAATGATTGAAGAAGTAAAAGATGAGATAGTAGATTTAATAGGTTGTGATAGAGATATAATAATTCCAGCGAGTGCAAAGGAAGGAATTGGTATTGAAGATATTTTATCAGCTGTAATAAATACAATTCCTAGTCCAAAAGGAGATCCCCAAAAACCTCTTCAAGCAATGATTTTTGATTCTGTTTATAATACTTTTAGAGGAATCGAAGTTTATTTTAGAATTTTTAATGGAACTTTAAAAAAAAGAGACAAAATAAAATTTATAAGCACAGGAAATACTTATTATGCAGATGAAATAGGAATACTTAAATTAAACCAAATTCCTAAAGAAGAAATGAGAGCTGGAGATGTTGGTTATATAATTTCAGGAATAAAAAAAGCAAGTGAAGTAAAAGTTGGTGATACAATTACTCATGAAGTTAATGCTTGTGAAAAAGCAATAAAAGGCTTTGAAGATGTTAAGCCAATGATTTTTGCAGGTATCTATCCTGTTGAAACTTCTCAATATGAGGATCTTCGTGATACAATAGAAAAGCTTCAGTTAAATGATGCTTCTTTGGTTTGGGAACCTGAAACTTCTTTAGCTTTAGGTTTTGGATTTAGATGTGGATTTTTAGGAATGCTTCATTTGGATATCATTCAAGAAAGACTTGAAAGAGAATTTAATATGAATGTTATTACAACAGTTCCTTCTGTACAATTTAGAATTATAGAACAAAATGGTGATATTCTAAAAATCAATTCTCCATCAGAGATGCCTGATCCTAATACTATTAGTCATCTAGAAGAACCTATGATGAATGTTCAGATTATTACTAAATCAGATTATATTGGGGGAGTGATGAACCTTTGTATCGAGCGTAGAGGAAAAATTTTGAATCAAGTTTATTTAACAACAGACAGAATAGAATTAACATTTGAAATGCCTTTGGCAGAAATAGTTTTTGATTTTTTTGATAAATTAAAAACTATTTCTAAAGGATATGCTTCTTTAGATTATGATTTAATAGGATATCATAAGTCTAATATGGTAAAGCTTGATATTCTATTAAATGGTGATAAAGTAGATGCATTATCAGCAGTTGTTCATAGAGATAAGGCTTATGATTGGGGTAAAAAACTCTGCAAAAAATTGAAGGAACTCCTTCCAAGACAAATGTTTGAAGTTGCAATTCAAGCTTCTATAGGAATGAAAGTCATTGCACGAGAAACTGTTAAAGCAATGAGAAAAAATGTTACTGCAAAATGTTATGGAGGTGATATTTCTAGAAAAAGAAAATTATTAGAAAAACAGAAAAAAGGTAAAAAGAGAATGAGGCAAGTTGGAAATATTGAAATCCCTCAAGAAGCATTTTTAGCTGTTCTTAAAATCGATACTTAAAATTAAATCTCTAAGATTTTCAATTTATATAAGATTCTTACAATAGCTTTAAGCAAAATGTAGTATAAATTATATTTTAATATTCTTTTAAAAAAATACATACCTTTCCCTATTGATTTAATTTAATTACAACAATTAAATTGACCTTTTTTATTGTATAAAAAACAAATAATATATATAATCGTGATATCATTTAACTAAAAACTATATTATGATTTGCCTTAAAAATATAAATATCAAAAGATTATTAATTGCAGCTTTATTAGTTCAATTATTATTAACAAACTGTAATATTTCTGATAGAAAATCTTCGATGTGGTCATGTAATTCTTGCACATTCCTTAATCCTCCTAAAAAAGAAAATTGCAAAATGTGTGTGCAAGCAAAACCTCAACAAAAAGAAAATAATGAAGTATTAGAACTTTATGCAAAATTATTATCAATAGGATATAATGATAAGCTAAGCTTGGAAGCTGCACAAAAATATCCTAAAAATATTAATAATGCAATAGAACATATTAATAACCAAAAACAAAAGGAAATTCAACAACACAATAAAAAAATTAAGAAAAAGAAGAACAAAAAGAAAAAACAAAATAATATCTTTTGGCAATGCTCAAATTGTGACTTCAATAATAATTTACAAAGTAATAAATGTCAAATATGCAGTAATAAGAAAATAGATGCAATAAGTAATAAAGATTGGATATGCAAATCTTGTACTCTTTTTAATAGTTCAGAATTTGAAAATTGTGAGATATGTGGTAATTCTAGAGAACAAGATTCAGATGATAATCAAATTATTTCAAATAATTCTAAGAAAGTTTATCTTCAAGATCAAAAAGAAGATGGTATTATTTATGATGAATATGATCAACAACCAGGAAAATTAAACATCTCAACTGATGATAAGGATGATGATATCCCAGGTGTAGGATATCAAAATATGGATATAAGTAATTCTGATGAGGAAGAGGATAATAATAAAATTTTAAATATTATAAATAATGATCAAAAAGAAGCTATAAGTATAAGTGATTCTGATCAATATCAGGATAATAAGAATAAGAAGAAAATTGTAAATATTAATATAAGTAGTGATAATCAGAGTGAAGAAGATATAAATAAAAATAAGCCTAAAAATATTAAAGCTAACACTTGGACTTGCATAAAGTGTGATTTTTTAAATAGTAATGATGTTTTTAAATGTAAATCATGTAAATTAAGTTGTTTAGATAAGGATGATAGTGATAATGTTCAATTTATAAATGATGATAGTGATAATGTTCAATTTATAAATGATGATATTAATGATATAAATATTAAAATAAGCACATGGACTTGCACAAAGTGTAGTTCTTTAAATAGTAATGATGTATTTCAATGTAAATCATGTAAATTTAGTTGTTTAGGTAATGATGATAATATTCAGTTTATAAATCAGAATCAACAAAATAAAGAACAAAAAGAAGAAAAATTTGATGATGAGCAAAAGGAAGAAACGGAATATAAAATTAATACACATAATGATATAAATAGTGATAGTTCTTCTAGCAGTTCAGATGATAGTGATCATAGCAATGATGATAGTGATAATTATGATAATGATTATACTGGAAGAAAAGAAGTTGCTCTAAATTTATTGAATACAAAATATAAAAATTGGGATTTTATTTGTCATCAAAAAAGATTAATTAAAGCAACTAAAGTTTCAGCACAAGAAGATCTCTCAACTTGTGCTGCACATGCATTTAAGAGAATTTGTAAAATAATAGGTAAAAAGAATTGTAAGCTTAGTAATTTAATAAATGATTGTCCCAAAGCATATAATAAAAAAGAAAAAGAACAGAAATATAATAATATGGGATTAGGAGGGATTTTTATTGGTGCTAATAATGTTCTTTCAATATTTAATAATGTTGGAATACAAGATGTAGGACCTACTCCAAAAATGTATGTTAATTTTATAAACAAAAAACTAAAAAAAGAAAAGGAATATGAGGCAGTTTTTTTTAAAAAAGATAATTTTTCCTCATATATACATAAAATAAATGAATGTATAAAAAATAAATATCCTATAATAGCTTTTTTTATTAGAGGAACAAGCGATATGCATTATATAGATATATGTGCATCTAGTCCTAATAAAGATAAGTATTTATTATTAGATACAGATTCAAAAGTTTATGAATATTCAATTGAGTTGTTAGAAAATTCAACTAGAAATAAAGTGCCTTTTATGAGTGGAGTTATTGGTTTTGTAAATTCTGATTTCGAAATTGGAACATTTAATATGATTTATTTAAAGAAACTAAACTAAATATAAGCAACTTTTTAGTATGATGATTTTAAATAAATTATATAGCATCTGAATCATTTTGATTAGAATTTTTGCTTATACTTACTCCAAATGAAATACTTGATGAATCAGAATCTCCTGATTCATCAGTTTCATCAGAATCAAAAATATTTTCAATCCCATTATCATCTAGTATTATAATAGTATCACCAATATTTTCATATGCTCTATGATTACATTGTCCTACAATACATCTCAAAATACAGCAAATAATACACGCTCCTACAAACATTAAAGGATATCTTATAACATAATCACCAACCCAAACTACTCCTATAAAATATGCACAAGACATACCTTCTGGTCTTGGTAATTCCATAATATGTTTTACATATACACATGTATCTTCATCTGTCATATTATGATGTTGATTATTATTAGAGTCAGGTAATGTTGTATTATAATATTGATTATTATTAGTATCAGATAATAAAGATCGAATTTTTCTACTATTAAAATTATTTTTAAAGAATTTTTTTATTGTTATATTTTCTAAAGATTTTAATATATAACATCCATTATTATTGGAAATAATAGCATTTATTTTTTTACAATTATCAGTATTTTCAAATAACAATTCTTCATTAAATATATTTATATCATTATTTTCTCTATGAATTCTAATAATATCATTTCTTTTATTATAGTTTCCTTGATATATTTTATCAAAATAATCTTCTTCTTTGAATAAATTTAAAGAAATTTTATTTTTAGTGAGGATATTATCTGAATTAAATCTTGAAAATGATTTTTTATCAATATTTTTTGAATTTTCAAAATTATCTTCAATATGATCAGTTTCTTTTTTAGAAAAAGAACTACTAAATTGGGTATTAAGCTCAATATCTTCAATCGTCTTATAATCTTTAAATCTTCTATGATTATATCCTAATAAATAATTTTGGGATTTTTTTTCAAAAAATTTATTATCTCTTAGATAATCAATAAGATCAGATTCTTCTATATTTTTAGAATTTGATAATATGTATATAGGTTTTTCTTCATATGTAGATAAATTATTCCATATAAAAACTCCTCCTCCTCCTAATAAAACTAATTTTATTAAATAACTACAAAAAGATTTTTTTTTGTGAACATTCTTTTTTTTTTTGAAGATTTTTTTTCTATAAAATTTTGTCTTCTGAACTGTATTAATTGCAACTGCTCTTTCCTTAACATTCATTGAAAATTTTTTTTTACTGGCACATCCTATACTTATAAGATATATGCTCAAAAAAAGTATAGAAAATTTATAGAAAATTTTATTCATTTATATATAATTAAAAAAATTTATGATTTAAATAGATATACTATACTGCTTCCAATTGAAGAATATCTGATAATCGGTCATTATTCTTTGAAATCAAATGGTTTCAGATACATTTCATCTACGATTAGTATATACATAGTATATACCAGTAATTACAAAAGCAGAATCATAATATATTTAACGAATTTCGATTAAATATTATATTTTCTTTTAAAATGACTAGTATATAAAAAGTAATTTGGCTACAATATTGCCAAAATCCAATTAAATCATTAAAAAAATAAAATTAAATATAATTATACAATAACAGATACCTATTAAACTTATTTTTAACTATAAAACATTTAATGATTAAGACATGACTTTTAATTATTCTAAACTATACTTCTTCCATTTAAAGATGTAAGAAAAATTGATCATAACTCGCTGAGTATCAACGACCTTTTTCCGCATCTTCATATACTTTTAGTATATTAATAATAATTTTTGAGCTAGTTAGAATATTTTATAAATTTTAAAAAAAATAAATATATAAATATTAAATATTATTATATTTTCATTATATTTCTATATACTAAATTTATTATCTAAAAGGAAGACTGATTTCAAAATCAGAATACTGATAATTAGTTTCAATATTTTAATATTTAGAGTATAAAAAACGACATGTATTTTTTTATTTATATAAAAATTGAATTTATGAGCAATAAGTTTAATTATATTATTTTATTTATTTTTTTAACAAATTTTGTTTCTTGTAAACTACATGGAACTTCAACAGAAAAAGTTGAATCAAATAAAATAAATAAAAATAATTCTGAAACAGAATTGACAAATATTAAATATATACCAGATTTTAGTGGTAAAGAAAAAAAATATTACTTTTTAACTCCTGAAGATGAAAAAAAATTTGAAGAATCTCAAAAAGTATTTATAAATAAAAAAGTAGATTCTGAAGAAACTATTTCTGCAATATTTGAGTTAATTAATAAACAAAATCAAAATAATTTAAACACAAATAATGATTTAAAACAATCTAATAAATTATATAAAAATGTAATAACCGGTAAAAATCTGGAACAATTAAATAATATAAATTTTAAAAAAAAGGATGCAGGAATTCTTAATTTAATGGGACTAGATCCTTTTAATAATACTTTAATAAAAATATTATTCCATGATACTATTAATTTATTTTATGCTTTATTAGCTTTAATATTTATTAAGTATATTTCTAATTCCTAATTTCAAAAAATTGTAAAAATAAGTTCTTATATAACTCATTTAAATTTAGAATATAAAAAAATATTTAAAGATATAAGTATATATCAATTATTGTTAATATGGATCTACATCAAAAAAAACAGAAAGCTGTTTATACTCAGTTTTTTCTCTTAGCTTATCAGTTTGTTTTTTAATAAAATGTTTTAAAAATTCTAAATCTTTATTACCTAATTTTATCCAGATATTTAAAATAAATAAATTTTTAATCTTTGATATAATAGGTTTCTGAGGTCCTAAGATTTTAATGTCATATTTTTGTTTAACATTTTGATTATCGATAAAATTCATCAAATTTAGTGAGGCTTTTTTTAGTATATTAAACTCTTTATGTTTCAGTATTATTTTAATTAATCTTATAAAAGGACAATATAAAAATAATTTCCTTTCTTCCATTTCAGATAAAAACAAGTTTTCATAATCATTTTCTTTAATATATTTCAAAATATTGTCATTTGGATCATATGTTTGAATAATAACCAAACCTTGTTCTTTTCTACGACCAGCTCTACCACTAACTTGAGTAGCAATTTGAAATGCTTTTTCTTTAGCTCTAAAATCAGGCATTCTAATTATCCTATCTAAGTCGATAATTCCTACTAGTCCAATTTTTTCAAAATCAAATCCCTTTGAAATCATTTGTGTTCCAATAATAATATCTATTTTATTATCTTTTATTTCTTGAATTATTTTATCATAAGCAAATTTTCCTCTAGTTGTATCATAATCCATTCTTTTTATTTTGGCTTCAGGTAAGATATCATTTAAAGATTCTTCCAATTTTTCTGTTCCAAAACCAATATTTTTAATTTTATTTGAACCACAAACCATACATGATTGAGGAAGTTTAGATTTATTATTACAATAATGACAGATTAAAAAGTTTTCTTTTTGATGATATGTTAAACTTACATCGCATTGATTACAATACGGAATCCAAGCACAACATTCACACATTATGTATGGAGCATAACCTCTTCGATTTTGAAAAATCAAAGTCTGTTTTTTTAACTTTATTTGATTTTTGATTTCATCAATTAATTCAGATGAAAATTCAAGTAAATTTATTTTTTTATTTAAGATTGGATTTTTTGAATTAGAGATTTTTAAATTTTCATAAATATTTTCCTTTGAAATATTTAAGTTTTCTAATTTATTATAATTTTTTTCTATTGCTACAACCGAAGCATTTACAAGTTCTGGATTTTCTGGAAATTTATTTTTCTTTTTCATATCAACAATATGAATTTTAGGCAATTTAGTTTTATTAAATCTTTCTTTTAATTCAATTAATGAATATTTACTATTTTTAGCATTAAAATAACTTTCAAAAGAAGGTGTAGCTGATCCTAACAAAACCTTAGCATTATGAAATTTAGCCAACATAATAGCTGCATCTCTAGCATTATATCTTGGAGAAGGTTCATTTTGTTTATAAGATTGGTCATGCTCCTCATCAATAATAATTAAAGATAAATTAGAAAAAGGCAAAAAAATCGAAGATCTTGTTCCTATGATAAAGTTTACTTTATTATATTTTAAATTATTCCACACTTCAGTTCTCTCATTATCAGAATATTTTGAATGAAAAACATTCATTTCATTACCAAAAATAGCTTTAATCCTTATAACCATTTGTGTTGTTAAAGCTATTTCAGGCATCAAAAAAAGAACTTGTCCTCCTGCTTTAAGAACTTCTTTTATTGCTGCTATGTATATTTCAGTTTTTCCACTTCCTGTAATTCCAAATAATAGTGCTATTTTATTTTTATCAAAACTATCATAAATTTTAATTAAAGCTTTTTTCTGATTTTCATTAAGTTTATTTTTATATGATTTAATTTTTATATCTTCAAATCTTGATATAACTTCTTCTTTTTCTATAAATATTTGTTTTTTTAAAAGAGTATTTAAAGAAGAAGTAGATACATTTTTTTTATTCAAATATCCTTTATTGATAAAACTATTCTCTTTATTAGGACAAATCTTCATTGAAATATATTTGAAATATTCTATTAAAACATTTAATTGTTTTGGACTTTTATCTAACTCTTTAAATAATTCTTTTAATTTATATTCATCAAAATACTCCTTTTTTAAGGATACTTTTTTTATAATTTTTGGGATATATCTATCTTTTACTTGTTCATAAATAATAAGTACTTTTTTATCAATTAATTTATTTAAACTCTTTTGTTGTTTTTTTTCTATTCTTTTAATTGAAATACTTTGATCTTTATTTTTTGAAATAGAAGATAATATTTCTTTTTCTTCCTCTGACAAATTATTATATAAATCATTTAAATTAAATAAAGGATTTAATTGAATCTTGCTTTCAGATGATATCTTTAATCCAGATGGTAATGCAGCTTTAGTAACTTCACCTAAATAACACATATAATATTTCGAAATCCATTCAATAAATAAAATTTGAACAGAATTAAAAGTTGGTCCATTATCTATTACATCAAGAATTTCTTTTGTGTTATAACTTGGTTTTTTATTATGAACATAGGCAATTATGCCGGTTATAATTTTATTCTTTTGAAAAGGAACTAATACTCTATAACCTCTTTTTACTTTTGAAATTAAATTTGAAGGAATTTTATATGTAAATAATTTTGGTACAGGAATTGGCAATATAATATTTGCATAGAAAATTTTTATATTCGTCATTTTGAATGTATAAGTATTAATAAGTCTATACTTCTTCCACTTGAAGAATTTCTGATAGTAGATCTTTGCTCTATGCAATCAAATGGTTTCGGATGCGAAAAAAAGATCCTTATTACTCAATGAATTAAGATCTATTTTGCTTACACCTTAAAATGGAAGCAGTATGACCAGTAATTTAACTTTATTTCGAGAATTATAAAAATTTAGGTTATCTTAATAATTATAAACTTTACTAACTATACTTTATAAAAAAATTAAAAATTAAATATCATTAAACTAAAACGAAGTCTACAATAAAATCTCAAGTCTCAATAATCATTTTTTTATAAATTTCTTTATAAAATTTGCACTATCACATGATAATTAAAACTATATATACTAATATTTTAAAATAAAGATATCAAATATTTTTATTTAAAATTTTTAATATTAATGATCTATTTTATGGGATAATTAAAATAAATAATTATATTAATATAAGAAGCTTTTTATTTGCAGTGATGATTATATAATATAAATATTAAATAAAGATTAATTTAAAAAATTTTAGTATGTTTAGAAAAAGTCCGAATTCTTTAAACCAAATATATATTTATATAATTATTTTTGGAGTTTTAGCATGCGGTAATTTTAGATCAGATATGAATGATGAGGATTATATTCAAGAAGAAAATAATATAATAATAAGAAATAATGACTCAGGTAATAAACTAGAAAAAATAGATAAATCCGGAGAATATCTAAATATTAAAGATACAGAACTAGGAAATAATGCGGAATTATATAATAAACATAATTCAATAGAAGCTAAATTCAGTGATAAATATCCAAAATATAGGATAATGTTTCCAAAAACCTGTAGTTTAGAAGGAGAATGTCCAAATCCAAAATGTGAGGCATATAATGATTATGCTTGGTCCCCAATGAGTAATTATAAAAAAATCAATAAAATCCCGAATAACAAAACAGATATTCACTATAATTATATTCATTTAAATTGTAAAGCTGTATTTAATTTAGGAGAAGAAATAAGAAATGCAAAATGTCCTTTATGTGATTATTATTATTTAAAAGTTAAAGCTCTTGGAATTTCAAAAGCAGAAGTTGAAATTGAAACTTTGGATGAAAAAGGAAATAAAAAAATTAAAGTAATAAATACAAGCGAAGAAGGAAAGCACTTTGTTTATCAAAAGCTTATTCCAGAAAATATCAATGAATACACAAAAACTAAAATCAAAATAAATATAAAACAAAAAAATTAAAATAATTCTTAAGTATTATTCTATATCCATTACTTTAGGCCTAACTCTCCTAAGAATTTTTGGAATAACATAAATCTGAGTAATTGATTTTTTCTTATAAATCGTATCCATAAAACCATAATGAGCATTTAATATATTTTCAGTAATCATATTTGAAAATTCTTTGATATTTCTTGGTAAGATAATTGAAAAATTCTTATAATCTCCTTTAAATATATTATTACTATCTAAAAATAGCAAATCATTGGAAATAACAATTTTTAAAGCTTCAATTCTTCTTTTATAATTTTTCATAAAACTGATTTTGTAATCTAAAAAAGCATTACTTAATTTGATCGTAATTAAATTTCCATGAGAAAAATTATTATTATCAATAAATTTAATACTTTCATTTATTAATGAGCATATTTTTAAAGGATCACATTCAATATCTTTATATGTAGATTCATTTAAAATATATATTTTAGATTTATTCTTAAGTATTGGAAAAGTTTTATTATATGTATTTTTAATATTAAATATAAAATCGCTTAATTTAGTTGTCTTAACTTTTAAACGTATATGATCTTTATATTTATAAATTATTTGTAATAGGTAATTAGATACATATTGATTTTGATTTAAAACTGTCATGATTTGTTCTCCTATTTTTTTTATATCTTTAGAATTTTTAGCTTTTATTAACTTATCATTTAAATCCTTACTAATTTGATGCAAAGTAACAAAAGCATCTATACATTCTGAATCAATGGTATCAATAAATCTTTTTTGATGATTTAAAGCTTTTAATAATTCTTTTGAAAAATATTCATTAGATAATTCTAAATCATATTGATTTTTTTTAGAAAAATTCTTTGCCATTGTACGATTTCTTATAAAAATTGCTAAGCTTGCAGATAAAATAAAAGTAATATATATATATAAATTACTTTTATCATAAGATAAAAATTCAATCTCTTCATCTATTCTCTTATATATAAAAAAATAGATAATAAGCAAAGAAAATAATATTAAAGAAAATAGCCTATATTCAAAAAAAGTAAGAAATATTAAACTACTCAAAGCGAAAATCATTATATGAATATGATAAAAATTTGATATAAACATTAATATGCCACTACTAAATAAAATATATATCAAAAAAATAGACCAAAATAATTTAATATAATGTGAGTTGATTTCTTCTTTAAGAAATACAAACAAGATTAAAAAAGAAAAGAAAAGATTAAAAAAATAAAAAAAAATTAATATGGATGAAAATATTCTAATATTTAAATTATTAGGAAGTGATAAAAAAGAACAAATTGTAAGATTTATTATATAAAGAAAAATTAAAAAGTAATGAAATGATTTATCTGGTAAATTAGCATAATAATTTTTATAAAAATTATCATTTTTAATTCTATCTTCCTTATTTTCAAAAAATTTTGTTAAAGAATTAAGCATATAAATCTAAAAATTGTTCTTCCAAAATATAAGTAAATAAAAATATTTTATTTAATATTTAAAAATTTATTTTAATTTTTTGAATATTAAATATCCAATTTAGAGATAATAAAAGTATTTCAATATATAGGAAACAGATTATTCATACCAAATATACTATTTCTACTTGAAAATGTAAGAAAAATTGATCATAACTCATTGACTATGAATGACCTTTTTCCGCATCTTCATATACTTTTAGTATAAATTAAAAATTAATATTAATACAAGCTTTAAATAGAATTAATATACTGCTTCCAATTGAAGAATATCTGATAATCGGTCATTATTCTTTGAAATCAAATGGTTTCATATACGATTAGTATATATATTATTATGAAAATGCAGAAAAATCTCATTGATAATCAAAACATTGTAATCAATACCTTGAAATTGGAAATGATTAGTATATATTTATGCCAATGAATTTAAAATATTATAAGCAAGATATTCTAATTCATCTGCTAGAGAGTTTAATTTAAAATGATATGCTAAAGGCGCATATAAATCTAAAGTTTCAGTAGCAATACGTTGTCGTTTTTTGGATGATTTAATATAATATAAAGTTCTCATATTATGTATTCTATCTGCCAATTTAATATAAGTGACATGCTTATCTTCTTTTAACCATTTAAATTTATCATATTTTTCTTTTTGGCCTAAGTTTAATTTTTTAATTCCATCATCTAATTTAGTTAATCTATCAACTAAATATTTTACTCTACTTCCAAAAATTAACCCCACCTGAGATAATAACATCTTAGTATCTTCAACTCCATCATGTAATAATGCTGCAATAATAGCATCCTGATCATCAATTAAATTTGCTAAAATTAAAGAAACTTCTATTATATGAAGATAATATGGTTCTCCAGATATGCGCTTTTGACTTTTATGATAATGTTTTGCATATTCTTTAGCATATACTATCAAGTCAGTATCTATATTAGAATTCTTTTTTACAATTGATAATAATTTATTAAAAGCCTGCGAGGCTATTTCTTCATTATTTTGAACTTCTTCTTTATTTTTAAAAAAACTCATTTATTTTAATTTAAATTCAGAACATTAAACATATTAAATTTAAATTAATAATACAATTCAATATCTTTATAATTTAATATAAAACATTTTTTGAAAATTTGATAATATAAATTTCTAGATATAGATTTAATTCTATAATATTACTTAATATACTACTTCCACTTGAAGATGTACTGATAATTGATCGTAACTCATTGATTATCAATGATCTTCTTCCGCATTTTCATATATGAGTAGTATAATTGAATTAGTTTTAAGAAATACAATTGAAAATTAAATATGAAAAAATATTATTTTAAATATAATACTATTAAAATTTTATTAATAATTTTATTAATAGCATCATATTATAATGTTTTTGGGAAAGATAAAAATAATTTAACCGAAAATAAAAAAGCAGAAAATGGCAAAAATTATCCAGATATCAAAGAATTTTCTAAATTACATGTTTCAGGATTTGCTAAGGTCATCATTGAGTATAGTAATAATTATTCTTTAAAAATTGAAACTAATGAAAAAATTGAAAGACAATTAGAAATAATTAGTCAAAAAGGAGAATTATTCATTTTAACAGATATAAAAAAATTTAATCAACATGAAATAGATTCTTATGGAATCAAACAAACAAAAAATGGTTTAAAAATAAAAAAATTTAATAATAAAGGTCTTTTATCAATTATAAAGACTAATGAAGGAAACTATTTAATTCAGGATAATCGAATTTATCAAACAAAAGCAAATAATATTCAGGATTTGGTTACTATATATATCAAGACTCCAGATATAGAACTTATAACCTTAGATGGAAATGTTAAATTAATATTAAATGAAGAAATTGAATTAAATAAAAGTAATGATAATAAAAATAAAGAAAATGAAGCTAGGCTAAAAAGGAATCTAAAAATAAATTCAAATTTGGAATCTTCTATTGAAATTTTAGATCTTAAACTAAATGATATTACAATAAATTTATATGGAAATTCAAATTTAGATATTCATAAATTAAAAGCTAGTTCCTTTACTTTAAATTCATCAAGTGTTTGTAAATCAAATATTAAAGAATTAGATATTAAAAACATAAGTAAATTGGATTTAAAAGAAAATTCCAAATTCAATATAGATGAAATCAAAGCAAAAGAATTGAATCTATTTTCTCAAGGAAATAGCAAATTAGAATTTAATAGAATTATTATAGAAGAAAAAGTAGATTTGAATATTAAAGATGATTCTAAAATAAAAATAAAAAAACTTGAAACTGTTAATCTAGATTTAAAAATTACTGAAAATGGGCATATCAAAATTAATAATGGAAAAACTATTTATAAAACAAAAATTCATGCTAGTGGTAATTCAATTATAGAAATGCCTGAAGTAGAAATCAAAGAAGCTATAATATATGCTATTGGTACTGGCAAAGCACATTTAAAAATTTTAGATAAAATCTCAAAAACAATAAAAAATAAAGAATATAATTTAAAAATAGAAGGAACTCCTCAAATTCAAGAAAAAGAAGTTAAAAAAGAAAAGAAATTAAAAAAGAAGAAGAAAAAGAGAAAGAAGAAGTACAAAAGAAAAAAATAATTTATATACTATTCGTATATGAAGATGCGGAAAAAGATCGTTGATATTCAATGAGTTACGATCAATTATCAGTACATCTTCAAATGGAATGAGTATATTACTATTCGTATATGAAGATGCGGAAAAAGATCGTTGATATTCAATGAGTTACGATCAATTATCAGTACATCTTCAAATGGAATGAGTATATATAGCTCATTTGAAATATATTATTATTTTAGTTTTCAGTCTTTAATAATCAACTATTTCCAGATACAATCTAATGCATATTATATCTTTAAAAACAATAAATCCTATAAATTTTAAAAAAATCATAACACAAGTTGAGAGTATTGCAAAACTAATTTTGCGTAACAAAAATCTAGCTTTGCGGATATTTTAAAGTGCCGAGCTGACGCTCGACACTCATTTTGCAATGCTCTCAAGTTATCTTATTTTAATTATTTAATTGAAAATATAATTTTGCACATAACCCATATTTAATATTACTGTTCCAGTATCAAGTAAATCATAATTTATATTTTCATATTTAAAATATGAAAAATTATAAAAAAGTTCTAGAAAAAATTAATTTTTTCTGAATATAAATATTGATTTTAAAATATTAGCATATTACATTTGTACTATATATTTATAATTAAATTTATTAATACCAAAATATATAAATAAAAAATAATTTTTAAAACAATCAAACCTATTATTTAATATGTTAAATAGCTCTTATATAAATTATCTAAGTTTTGACCATATAATAGTATATATCTTTCTTTTATCAATGTTAATAGCAGGACTATATGTTGGAAGAAAAGTAAAAGACATTAAAGATTATTCAATTGCAAACAAAAATTTTGGAACAAGTGTATTATTATTAACCATGCTAGCAACTACAATTGGAGGAGGAAGCAGTTCAGGATTAGCTGCAAAAATATATCAGCATGGAATAATTGTGTTATTTGCGTTTTTAGCTGTCCCTATATCTATTTTTCTTGTTGGGAAATTTATAATACCAAGAATAATAAATTTTGAAGAGAATGATTTAAGTATGGCAGACATAATGGGAAGATTTTATGGTGAAAAAGCTAAAATATTTACAGGAATAATAGGTTTTTTATATTGTCTAACAATGGTAGCAATTCAAGTTATGACTTTAGGATTTTTATTTGAAATTTTATTAGGAACAAGTAAATTTACTGGTAGCATTATAGGAGGAGGAGTTATTATTATATATACATCTTTTGGCGGCATAAGATCTGTTGCAATTACTGATGTTTTAGAGTTTATTGTATTAATTGTTATAATTCCTTTATTAGCTAATTTAGCTATAAATAAGGCTGGTGGTTTAAATAATATTATTTCAAATATACCTGCAGATAAATTTAAAATATTTGAAAATAAACATTTTTTTAAATATTTAATATTTTTTGTTTTATGTATCATTCCAACATATAGTTTAAGTCCAATGGGGATTCAGAGAATAATAATGGCTAAAAATAAAAAACAAATTAAAAAAATATATATGTATTATTCTCTTATTACTGCAGTTTTTTATGTTATGATTACCTTACTTGGATTAGCAACTTTATCAATGAATCCTAATATGAATTATAATTTAGCTTTGCCAAATGCAATAAAAACTATTTTACCCATAGGTTTAAGAGGATTCGCAATTGCAGGGATGTTAGCAGTAATTATGTCAACAGGAGATTCAGCTCTAAATGTTGGAAGTATTTTTTTTGTTCATAATACTGTAAATCCTATTTTAAAAAAATTTAATATTAAAATAAATAGTTTACTCTTTATTAAAATTGCTTCTTTATTAATAGGTATTGGAGCTATATACTTAGGTTATTATGGAAAAGATGCATTAAATCTAAATTTATATGCACTTGCTTTATTTTCTCCACTAATTACAATACCTTTTGTTTGTGCTTTACTTGGAATGAAAGGTAATGCTTATAATTTCTTTTTACCTGCTATTTTTGCTTTTATAACTTTTGTTATTGTTTTTTTTATTTTAAAGAATAAAGATATTGCTGTATTATTAGCTACTTTTACAAATATTATTACATTTTTTGGATATCATTATTTGAAAAATAGAAAATTTGTATTTATCAAAAGATCCTTTGAAGAAGAGATGGAATTAGAAGATTCTATTTCTTGGGATAAAATCAAATCTTTTTTTATATCAGCAGTTCCTACTCCAAAAAATATTTTAAAATATGCTACAAATACTATTCAAAGATATGGCAGTAACCATGTTATGTTTGGAGCATTCTTTTGTATTAATTATATAGTTCCAATTTTTATGTGGAATTATCAAGAAACTAATAATCTCACTGCAATGACTTTTCTTAGATTTACAGGAGGTGTATTATGTGTTGGTCTAATTTTAGAAAAAAGATGGCCTTATAAATTAAAAAAATTATTTCCTATTTTTTGGTATTTTACTGTTTGTTTTTGTCTTCCCTTTGTTTCAACAGCAATGTATATATTAATGGGAGGTACCACTGAATGGATTGTTAATATATCTTTAACTATTATGCTAATGGCTTGGTTAATTGATTGGAAAACATTCTTAATCTTATTAATAATTGGCTCTATAAATGGTGTTTTATTTGGGTATTATATTACTAATAGTAATGGTACATTAATTGAATTATTAAGATTTAATGAAGTTTCATCAGCTTATATTTTAATTTATACAATAGCTTTTGCATGTTTAATTGGAGTAGTTTTTTTTAGAAAAAAAGATAATGATATTAGAAAAAAGCTTTCCACTTTAAAAATAATGGGTGGATCTATGGCTCATGAAATTAAAAATATAATAGGAGTTGAGGTTTCAAATAATATGTTTTTAAAAATGTTATTTGATAATATACAAAAAACTAAACAAAATAATGAAATAATATTAAAAACCGATGAAAATACTTATAATAAAATAAATGAAATAATTAATAGTTTAGGAGAAAATACACAAAAAGGACTTGATACCGTTAAAAGAATCATAATTAATATGACAAATCAAGTTAATAAAAAAGAATTTAAAGTTTTAGAAATTAAAAATTGTATTAATGATGCTATTGAAAAGTATGGTATGAGTCTTAAACAAAAGAAAAACATAAAAATTGATATAAAAGAAAATTTTAAATTTTTAGGACCCGATTTTTTCTTTAGACATGTGATATATAATTTAATCAAAAATGCATTTAAATATGCTCGTGAAGATTGTAAAATTAAAATTTGGACAGATGGACATAATTTATTTTTCAGAGATAATGGAGCTGGAATAGCTAAAGATGATTTACCATATATTTTTGATTATTTTTTTACAAGTACTTCAACAAGTCCTGGAATTGGATTACCTTTTTCTAAAATGGTTATGGGGAAAATTGGAGGTGATATTAAATGTGATACTAAAACTGGAAAAGAAAGTTATACAACTTTTATACTTTCTTTTCCTAAAAAGAATTTTTAAAATTTATTTTTAGTAAATAGATTAGTTTTTAAATATTATCTACCTAATATACAATCAATTTTTTGATCATCTAAAGTGGTATTATTTCTTGATAATGGTGCCCAAACCATTTGGCTTGCCTTACGTAATATTTATGTATATACTAATCGTAGATGAAATGTATCTGAAACCATTTGATTTCAAAGAGTAATGACCGATTATCAGATATTCTTCAATTGGAAGTAGTATATAAGGACTGTTAAATTCTAAAATATTTTCTTTTAAAATATTTAAATTTGAAATAATTAGGCCGATAAACTAACACGAGATCAAAGTTATAATTTATAAAATATGTGCTGGAAACAATATTCTGTCATTTGAGGTTAAG
>PJEL010001253.1_pt1 | contig 26583 bp, 18 predicted proteins | sample 1853271 | NCBI WGS metagenome assembly PJEL01 (sample SAMN08108733, study PRJNA415343) | Invertebrate metagenome, whole genome shotgun sequencing project. | host: Globobulimina | place: Sweden: Gullmar Fjord | collected 2015-08
AACAATTTGATTTAAAAAGTACAATTATTAAAAATTACTATAACCTTCTAAAGAAATTTTATATCAATCTATTATCCAATTATAGAAGATTTTTTTCTACTGGTGACATTCCCTATATACTTTTAGGATATTTTATTATAAAATATTTTGAATTTGTTCTCTAATTTTTTCAACCTCCTCTTTCATAGCAACTACATCTTTTTGTATTTCAGTATCATTTGCCTTAGATCCTATTGTATTTATTTCTCTTCCTATTTCTTGTATTATGAAACCTAGTTTTTTTCCACAATATGATTCATCATTATCCATTATTTCTAAAAAGTATGATAAATGTTTATCTAGTCTGATAACCTCTTCTTCTATATCAAGTTTTTCTATGTAATATAAAATTTCTTGTTCAAATCTATTATTATCAAATTTTTCTGTTAATGATAATTCTGATATCTTTGTTTCTATTTTAGATCTAATTTTTAATAATCTTTTTGGCGCATATTTTTCTACCTTTTTTAATAAAGATTCTATTGAAACAATGTATTCTTTAAATTTAGAATATAAATGTTTTCCTTCTAACTCTCTATTTGCATCACAAGATTTCATTGCTGAAAATATAGTTTCATCTAAACAATTAATTTCTTTCTTTGAAAGTTTGATCTGTTCTTTATTAGTTGATTCTAAAGTATATTTTAATGCTAATTGAAGAAAATCAGAATTTTTACAATCTATATCTGATGATATACCTTTTAAAAAATCATAATTCGTTTTAAAGGATTCTTTTGATAAAGACAATAAAGTTGTAGATAATTCATTTTTTATATCTAATAAAATCGAAATATTTATTTTACCTCTATTCAATATTTTATGCGCCATACTGCGCCATTCAATTTCTTTTGAAGATAACCATTTAGGATAATATAAGCTTATATCTAAGCTTTTTGAATTAATTGACTTAACTTCTACTTTGAAATTTATTTGCTCATTTTCAAAAGAAGAACTGCCATAACCAGTCATTGATTTCAACATAATCTATAGTTTTATTGAAGATTTGATATACGTAAATAGTATAATTAATAAGAATCAGTATCGTCAAATAAGTAAAATTAGCTTATTTTATTCTAATTATATTTTTAAAAACCCTTATCAATATCTAGGTTGTTATTCAAAGAGTACTATTGAATATTTAACATCAGCTTTTTTAATATTTTTTTGAGCGTTTCCTATCATACGCTTTTGTAAAAACTCTTTCATTTTTTCTTTTAATTTTTTTCTCATAAAAAAATTATCTAAAGAATCTTTATTTTTATCTATAGCCTTACCAATAGTATCTTCGAACTTTACTTCCATTTTATTTAGATATTCTTCCAATTTATACTCAGCTGGCTCTTCATTTCCTGTTTCTAGTATTGTAATTTTATTTGATGCTTTATCATAAATACCTAAATGCCAATGTAAATTTTCTCCTGAAGTATTTAAAATCATTAAAATTTTATTATTCAAAGTTTGAAGTTTACTTATAACATTCTCTTTATTAGTAAATCCTATTGCTGTAGTATTTTCATATCTTTCCTCCCAATCTGCTGGTAACAATCCTACATGATTATAGATATATGCTAGAATTGGATTTAAGAATGTATTAATACTATCTTTAAATGGAATAAGGTCTTGTTTATAACTATTCTCTATGTATTCTTTGAACAAGTCTTTTGGAGATAATGAACTATTATTATATTTTTCTAATACTTTAAGAATATCATTTGAATCTGGAAAACGCCATTCTAATTCGTCTTTCAATGTATTCCCATTTAAATTTTGAATAAAAGTCCAGGCTATCAAAGCACTAATAATTCCACAACCTTTACTATCAATTTTCGTACTTAACTCAGAATCTGTTTGTTGAAACGCTGTTTTTAAAGTATTACCTTGAGTAGGTATTGTTTTTTTTATTATCCCTAAAAGCTTAGCTGCCAATTCATTATTATTTCCTAAATTTGAAGGAAATAAATTAGGATTAGAATTATATTTTTTTTCTACATTGTTATCTAACCATGGATATTTATTTTTTTGAACCTGTTCTTTATTCTGAGTTAACTTTATAAATCCAGATTTAGGTCCAGTAAAGTCTTTAAGTTCTCCAAATTTTTTCTTTAATCCTTTAATTAAATCATCCAAAGTAAGTTCCTTATCAATCTTAATTCCTAGTTCTGCTAAAAGATTTTTTATTAATAGTATATTTTCCGGAGTTCCAAAAGCACTTATTGGAATTTTATTTTCAAAAAATAAGCGCATAAATGGAATTCTATTTTTTTCATCTTTTAATAAAGTATTTATTCCTTCAATTATTTCATCATTCATACTTTGTTGTTCTTCACTAGCAAATTTTTGGTTCAATTGATCTATTAAAGTTATAGCAAAATGCAATTTTTTAATATCACTATCCATTTCATCTTCTTTTTCTGAAAATACTTCTGTAAATGCTTTTATCTTCTTTTTTCTTAAATTTTCATTGTTTTCATTAATAAAAAAACTTTTAAAATCGATATAAGGTCTTTTCTTCATAAAATCAGCTTTAGACATTCCTTTTTTATTATAAATCTTATAATGTGTCTCAAATAAATTTTTATATTTTATATAAAATAATAATAGATCTTGTTTTTCAATTAAAGCCTTATAGAAGTCTTTATCTTTTATAAAAATATTTAAAGTATTTTCATTATTTTCTGAAGTACATAAATAAAATAAAAGATCGGCATGATAAAATTTAGAAGTTATTATATTTTTATCTTCTGAATCTTTTGAATAATATAAATTTGATAAGTCTTTTATAAAACTTGAATTTGAAGGATTACAAAAAGAAGCAAAAGGATTATTACTATTTATACTAGCATTATACTTACTTAATATTTTAATCTTTTTTTGATAAGGTAGTTTTTTAAAACCTTCTTGTGCCTCTAATATTTTTATATCATCATCAAGACCATCTTTATCTTTATAAGATTTACTTTTTTGTGATGAAGGACCTGTCATTGTATCACCACATTCTATTAAAAAAAAGACTGATATTATTAAAAAAAAGTCATTTCTAAGGTTTAAAAAATTGTTTTTCAACATAAAATGTATTTAATATTTTTTAATATTTTACTGCTTTCTCTCAAAGAATTTCTGATAATCGATTTTTCCTCTTCGAAATCAAATGGTTTCAGAAAAATCTTCATATATGAGTATATTAACGAAATATAAAGATGATCTAAAATAGATCAAAATATAATTATAAATTTAACCTAATTTTAAAAAGATAAATATTACTAGAAGAACATTATCTAACAATTCCTATTTGATTAGCTTATCTAATTCTTTTTTATTCTCATTAGAAAGATATTTTCTATAATTTTTATTTAACTCTATTAATTCCTGTTTAGATTTATTATCTTTTTTAATCATAAGTAAATCTGTATCGATTTTTCCTTCTAGTTTGTTTTTTTCTTCCCAATTAAATACTTTTTCTTTTAAAATCATAGTATTTTTAAGCCTATAAAGATGTTTATCATTACCCACTAGTTTATTTGATGCATCTTCTATCTCATTTCTTTCTTTTCTAATAGCACTTATTTTTAAATTAGAAAAGGCTTTATAAAATTTGGGGAAAGAATAAGTTTTAATTTTTTTTATATATTCATCATTTGAGATTTTTAATAAGGTACCAAAAGATATTTCTCCTATTTCAAAATTCATTTTTTTTGTTATTATATCATCTGACAAAATATCATCTAAATCTTTTATAATTTTCATTAAGTTTAAAATAGGTTCTTTATTGTAAGAATCAACTATACCTGATAAATTATCCATAAAACCAAACTCTTTTTTTAACATTTCTATAATGATATTTTTATTAGATAATTTATTTAATAATTTAAAAAATATTTCTTTTAAAAGATCATTATTAAAGACAATTTTATAATCTTTAATAGAAAAAGGATTTTTAATTAAAGTTTGCAATACATCTATTAGAATCTCTTTCAAGATATTTTTATAATTTTTATCTTTAATATATTTATTTTCATTAATTTCATTAGAAAGCGAAGGGATATTTTTATTTTTGAGCAATTCATTTTTTAATATGGTTTTAAATTCATTTAAATCAAGAAGGACATCTTTTAATATCTTATTTTGAAATATTTTATCTATATCATTATAATCAAAATTTGAGATTTTGTTCTTTAAAACGTTTTTTAACTTCTCTTTAAGTTCATATTCACTTATATTTTTTAATTTTTCGACATTTTCTTCTAATATTTTTTTTATTTCTAATAAATTTCCTGCTTTATCTAATAACTTAAAAATTTCTTTTTTTATTATATTATCAACATTTGTATAAATCTTTTTTAAATTTTTATTTTTATTTATCTTTATTATATCATCAGAATTGAGTTTATCTTTCATTTTCCACTTATCTAAATTTTCAGTTAATAGTCTTCTTATAATATCATCATCTAAATTTTTAAATATATATTCTACGGATTCTTCTTTTATTTTGCTTAATAGTTGATCAATATTTTCTGTTTTAGAAATTTCTTTTTCTAAAGAATTAAAAACATTCAAATCCCTATTTACCAACTTGATTTTTTTAATTTCTTCGCCAATTATTTTATTTTCATATAATTTTTTAAGATCAGAAAAACTTATTTTATTTAGTAAATTTGATAAAGTACTTTTAAAAAATGATTCTTTATCATGTTTCTTTAAATTTTTATAAGTTGATATAATAAAATTCTTAAACAGATCTTGAGAAAGCATGTTTAAATAATCATCTATGTTATCATTTTTTGCTAAAGCATTTAAAATTAAAATTTCATTTAGACGATCATCCATAGAAGCTTTTAAATTTTTATTTTTTTCTATGATCTGCACCATTTTTAAAGGATCTTCTTTTCCTGAAAATATATATAGCTTTTGTTTAATTTGATTTTTAATAGAAGATTTATTACCCTTATAATCTTTTATAACTTTATTTAATTCTTCTATATCTATTGTTTTTCTTATATCGGATTTTAATTGCCTATCTTCATCTCCTTCACTATTAGATGGATTATGTTGTAATTCTTGATTTGGTTTTGAACTCCCACCATCATTATTACAAGTAATAATGAAATTAATAGCAAGTAAATAAAAGATTTTTTTAACATTTTGACTTGATTTAAATTAAAAATTTATTTTAACAAATATAGATATTTAGAATTACAAAATAGATAATAAATTCATCTTATATTAATATTAATTAAATTAGTAAAAAATTTATAGATTAAATAATAAATGGATAGAACAATACTTGCAATAGAAACTTCTTGTGATGAAACAGCTGCATCAATAATCAAAAATGGAAAAATATTGAGCAATATCATCTCATCCCAAAAAATACATACTAATTATGGAGGAGTAATTCCTGAAATGGCTTCACGAGAACATATTAAAAATATTATTAATGTTGTTCAAATAGCGTTAAAAGATGCTCTAGCTACAAAAAAAGATTTAAATGCTATAGCATATACAAAAGGACCTGGTTTATTAGGAGCTTTAATGATTGGTGTTTCTTTTGCAAAAGGTTTAGCATATTCTTTAAATATTCCAACAATTGCTATAAATCATATCAAAGCTCATATTTTTGCAAACTTTATTGAAGAAGAAAAAATCGATCTACCTTTATTGTGCTTAATAGTTAGTGGAGGACATACTCAAATTGCTATTTTAGAAGAAAAAAATTCAAAATATGAGAATACTTCTTCAGAAAAAATAATTGAATTTAAAACAAAAATAATAGGTCAAACATTAGATGATGCTCTCGGAGAAGCATTTGATAAAATAGCTAAACTTTTAGGTATCAAATATCCTGGTGGACCTATAATAGATAAATTATCAAAAAAAGGGGATCCTGATAAATATAATTTCCCAGATACAAAAGTATCAGAATTGAATATGTCTTTTAGTGGTATTAAAACAGCTTTTATGTATTTTATAAAAGAACAAAAAAAAAGAGATCCAGAATTTATTGAAAAAAATATAAATGATATATGTGCTAGTATTCAAAAAAAATTAATTCAAATGATTATTACAAAACTTGAAACAGCAATAGAAAAAACAAACATAAAAAATATAGCATTAGCAGGCGGAGTTGCTGCAAATAGTTATCTTAGAAAAAAAATTAAAGAATTAGAAAAAAAAAGAAAACTAAAAATATCAATACCTAAATTAGAATATTGTACAGATAATGCTGCGATGATAGCAAAAATAGCTGATTTTCAATTCTTAATAAAAAAATTTTCTTATATTAATGACATTCCTGAGCCTAGAATGAAATTATAGCTAAACTTTTTGAAATTATGAGCTCATTATTCTTTTAATGAAAATTTGATTTTAAAAATATTTTCAATTAAAAGGAATATAATTTATTAACATATGAAAAAAAATTCTCTTCAAAAGGATATAAATATAAAAAACAAAAGAGCATCTTTTGAATATCATCTTATACAAAAATATATAGTTGGAATTGTTTTAAAAGGAACTGAAATAAAATCAATAAGAATGGGTAAAGTTTCGCTTTCTGATAGTTATTGTTATTTTCAAGGTAATGAATTGTGGATTAAACAATTGCATATCGCTCCTTACAAATTTGGTAATATTTATAATCATGAAGAAATTAGGCCTAGAAAATTATTATTAAAAAAAATTGAATTAAAAAAATTACTGAAAACTAAAGATAAAGGAATGACAATTATTCCTACAAGACTTTTTATAAATCAAAGAGGTTTTGCTAAATTGGAGATAGCACTTGCTAAAGGAAAAAAACTTTATGATAAAAGACAAAGCATAAAAGAAAAAGATATAGAAAGACAAGTAAAGAAATCGCAATTTGAATAATAATATATACTACTCGTATATGAAGATGCGGAAAAAGGTCATTGATCATCAATGAGTTACGATCAATTATCAGTACATCTTCAAATGGAATGAGTATATAATAAAAGTATATGAAGTTGCATAAAAGATCATTGATGATCAATAACTTAAAATCGATTTTCTTATATCTTCAAGTAAGAATGGTATATTTTTTATATTGTCCAAAATATAGTATTTATACTGATCGCTTTTGGAAATCAACTGATGATTGGTCTTAACTCTTTAATTATCAATTACTTTTAGATATATTTTGACTTACGTCTAGTATATTTTTAATTGAAAATAGTTACTTTTAATTTTTGAAAGTGATTAACATAAAAGCATATTATAAAATATATAGAAAAAAACATTTATATTAGATATTGTCAAGATGCGAAAATAATCGATTAATAAGTTAAATTGGTTTTTCTAATATCTTCAAGTGAAAATTGTATATTATTAAAATAAAGCAAGATCCTTAATTACTGATAATATGATCATGGAATTTTTAAAATTCCTTTGCACAATCAATGTTATGAAGTTAAGGTTTTATACTAAAAGTATATGAAGATGCGGAAAAAGATCGTTGATACTCAGCGAGTTATGATCAATTGTTCTTACATCTTCAAATGGAAGTATAGTATATCTATATTTTTTTAGATCTTTCGCAGGTCTCAAGACGATAAAATAGAGAAAATATAATGAAAAATCTTTGTCATCCTGAATGTAATGAAGGATCTAATTCCTTAACTTCATCATAACATTGATTGTGCAATTGTTAAAATAATAACAATTGATTTTATTCTTAATTTACAATTTGGTTTTTTTTAATAAAATAAAATATTTTAACATGAATATAATTCAAACAAAATTTATAAATATTATAAAAAGTAGTATAATTACAATATTATTAATGGTAATATGGACATTTGTAATATATACAACTAATTTTCAAAATCAATTAACAACTTTAATCCAATATTTATTTTTCGCTTTAGGGATTTATCTTTCTCATTATTTTTATAAAAAAGAATATAATTATATGCCTTACAGTGAAGGATTAAAACTTGGATTAGGAGTTTCATCTATAGTTGGATTATTTTATAGCTTATTGATCTTTTTCTCAATAAAATTGGATGAAAAAAAAACTATACTCAAAACAATGAAATCATCAATAGCTGAGGCACTAAAAAATAAAGGGATTGATGATATTACTATACAATCATTTTTAAATAAAATAGATAATCTTATCACTCCTTTTAAATCTGCATTATTTATACTAATATTTATGTTAATAGTTGGTTTAATTTTCTCTTTAATAATTTCTGTTTTTTCAAAAAAAAATCATAATAATGAATAAAGAAACTTTGAATAAACTAAAAAAAAATAATCTTTTTAATAAGATTTTTGTCTATTTCGTACGTGGAACAATATTGGTTATACCTTTCTGGCTAACTATCTATATAATTTCTGCTACTTTAAAGAAATTAGATAGTATACTTTTGACTAAAATACCTGGTTTAGGTTTAGCAATAATATTAACTGTGATAACCTTCATAGGTTATGTTGGTTCATCATTTCTTATAAGATCAATTATTGATAGTATTGATAAATTTACACTTAAAATACCTTTAATAAATATCCTTTATTCATCTTTTAAAGATCTTACTTCTGCAATTGTTAGTAATAAAAAGAGATTTGATTCTCCAGTATTAATGACAATGACAAAAGATCCATTAGTAAAAAAAGTTGGCTTTGTTACTCAACATGATTTAAAAAATCTAGGTTTACCTGGCATGGCTGCAGTTTATGTACCTAATACATATTCTATAAGTGGAGATTTGTATATTGTAGATAAAAAAGATCTTATACCAATGAAAATATCAACTTCCGAAACTATGAAATTTGCTATATCTGGAGGTATAACCAAACTGGATATTAAATAAAAATTTAAGTATATAATATATACTACTCCCATTTGAGATATAAGAAAAACTGATCACAGCTCATTCATTAATAATGAACTTTTTTCGCATACCTTCACATACTTTTAGTATATACTATACTGCTTCCAATTGAAGAATTTCTGATAATTGGTCTTTACTCTTTGAAATCAAATGGTTTTAGATACAGTTCATCTACGATTAGTATAGACTGCTTCCAATTGAAGAATTTCTGATAATTGGTCTTTACTCTTTGAAATCAAATGGTTTTAGATACAGTTCATTTACGATTAGTATAGACGTATCCTCAATTTATATCTAAAAGATACTCAAGGAGTTAAGACCAATTATCAGTTCAATTTCAAATGGAAACAGTATATCAAGCTATGGAAACATTGATGACCAATTTTTCTATCTTTTCAGTAAACGATAAATTAAACTATACTAAAAGTATATGAAGATGCGGAAAAAGGTGATTAATACTCAATGAGTTATGATCAATTTTTCTTACATCTTCAAGTAGAAATAGTATATAATCAAAACTAACACATATTTGTGGGCCTGCGCGGACTTGAACCACGGACCTCTACATTATCAGTGTAGCGCTCTAACCAGCTGAGCTACAGGCCCAAATATACTGCTTTCGATTGAAGATGTTCTGATAATCGGTCTTTTCTGTATGAAATAGATCGGTTTCAGATACATCTTGATATACGTCGAGTATATAATGGTTAATTTTTCAATGTTTTCATTTAAGAAGTAAATATAATACTTTTTGTATTATAAGACTAAATTTTCAATACTAAATGTATTATATATTTATTTAAGCTTTTGGAGAAATTTTATGTAAAATGAAAGAAATATGAATATTTTATTCAAAATAATTTAATATGCAAATCTATTTATTAAATATAATATACTATTCGTATATGAAGATGCGGAAAAAGATCGTTGATACTCAATAAGTTACGATCAATTATCAGTACATCTTCAAATGGAATGAGTATATTCGTATATGAAGATGCGGAAAAAGATCGTTGATATTCAATGAGTTATGATCAATTTTTCTTACATCTTCAAATGGAATGAGTATATCTGGATTGCTGGAATTTATAATACTATTATTTTTGACAAAAAACTTAATCTAATAAAAAATATCCACGAAGCATCAATAATAGCTCTAAATTTAGTAGTATCTAACTTTTTAAAGGAAAATTAACAAATTTAAATTTTGTTCTGAAAAAATTTATTATCAATTCTATATTATCATCAAATTTATTTAATTATAATTTACTTTTCTTCTTCAGATTCATCAGTATCATATAGATTTATTTTTTTTGTACTACTATCAGAAGCTTCTAAACTTTCTAAAACAATATTTTTTCTCATAAAAGCAGGTATTTTCATTTTCGATTTAATATCTTCATCAATTTTTATATCTTGAACGTAAGTATTTGATTCTTCAACAGGATTTTCTTGAAGGTTTATTCTTTTTGTCTCTTCAAAAAGATCTCTTTGATTAGCTTTATTTGTAATATTTACTTTTTTTCTTTGATTATTGAATTTCTTAGGCTCTGAGATATTTAAATTTGAAATTGGTATGTATTTTCTTTCATTTTGAATATTAGCTTTATCTTCTTCATCAGTTTGTTCTTTAAATCCTGTTGCAATAACAGTAACTCTAACTTTTTCACCAAGCTGATCATCAGAGCCATGTCCAAAAATAAGTTCAGAATCAACTCCAACTTGTTCTTGAATATAATCAGTAATTTCACTTAGTTCGTCCATTTGCAACTCTGATTCAGGTCCAGAAACAATTGATAATAAAATTTTCTGAGCACCATGAATATCTTTATAATCTAATAAAGGTGAATTAAGAGCTTCTTTTGCAGCTTTTAAAGCTCTTCCTTCTCCTTCAGAAATTCCAGAACCCATTACAGCTGCTCCTGCATCTTTCATTACTGTTTTAACATCTTCAAAATCTACATTTACATATCCAGGAACAGTAATTATTTCAGCAATACTTTTAGCAGCCGTAGTTAAGACATTATCAGCTTGATCAAAAGCCATTCCAATAGATAAATTTCCCAATACTTCTTTTAATCTATCATTTAAGATCACTAAAACAGTATCACAATGCTCTTTTAATTCTTTTATCCCTTCTTCAGCTCTAATTCTTTTCTTTCTACCTTCAAAAGAAAAGGGCAAAGTAACAATACCAACTGTTAGAATTCCCATTTTTCTTGCTATATTGGCGATTACAGGAGCACCTCCGGTACCTGTTCCTCCTCCCATTCCAGCAGTTACAAATAACATTTTCGTACCATCATCTAATAAAGCTTTAATATCTTCTTTGCTTTCAATGGCAGCATTTTTTCCAACTTCAGGATTAGCTCCTGCTCCTAATCCTTCTGTTAAATTAACTCCTATTTGAAGTTTACTAGGTACAGGGCTTACTTCTAAAGCTTGTGCATCTGTATTACAAACAATAAAGTTTACATCTCTAATACCTTTATTATACATATTTGTAACTGCATTGCTTCCACCGCCACCAACTCCAACTACCTTTATTAAAGATTTAAGATCACTTTTAGGGAGATCGAATTTATATGAACCTGTTTCAAACATAGGATATTATTAAATTTATATATTGATACTTCAAACTAAATATAATTCTACTTAAATAAAATCGCAAAATTTATTAAAATTTCAGTTGATTTATTGATGAAATTAAAATATATACTACTTCTACTTGAAGATGTAAGAAAAATTGATCTTAACTCATTGAATATCAATGACCTTTTTCCGCATCTTCATATACTTTTAGTATATTACTTTTACTTGAAAATGTAAGAAAAATTGATCTCTAAGACATTAATTGTCAACAATCTTTTTATGCAGCTTAATATACTATTAGTATATTGAAATTAAAAAATAATTCTTTTTACCTTTTTGTATTATTAAAAATTTATCTTTAATAAGATGAAAATTTGAAATTAAGCTGTTTTCATCAATTTTAGTTTTATTAATATATACACCACCATTATTAATTGTTCTTCTAGCTTCTCCTTTGGATGAGAAAATAATATTTTCTGTTTGATTAGTTAAAAATTCTATTAAATCTTTATTACTATTAAATTTATCTTTTGATAATTTAATATTTGGAACACCTTCGAAAACTTCGAATAATATTTTTTCATCCAAAGAATTAAAATTATTTTCTGTATTATTTCCAAATAATATTTCAGAAGCTTTAATTGCTTGTTCACATTCTTCTTTTGAATGAATTCTGGATGTTATTTCTTTTGCTAATTCTTTTTGAGCTATTCTTTTATGAGGTTCTTTTTTATGTTTTATTAATATATCGTCAATCTCTTCCTTATTTTTCAAAGAAAAGACTTTTATAAGCTTATCAATATCATTATCAGCACTATTAATCCAAAATTGAAAAAATTTATAAGGTGATGTCATTTTAGGATCTAACCATATTGCCCCTTCTTCGGTTTTTCCAAATTTAGTACCATCAGATTTAGTTATTAAAGGCATTGTTAAAGCAAAAGATTCTCCTCCAAGTTTTCTTCTTATAAGTTCAGTTCCAGTAGTAAGATTTCCCCATTGATCAGAACCTCCCATTTGCATTTTTAATCCTTTTGTTTTGTATAAATAATAAAAATCAAAGCCTTGAAGTAATTGATAAGAAAATTCTGCAAAAGAAAGACCTATTTCTAATCTTTTTTTGACAGATTCTTTAGATAACATATAAGATACTGGAATATGTTTTCCGATCTCTCTGAGAAATTGTAAAAAATTGAAATCTTTATGCCAATCATAATTATTTAATATTTCAGCATTATTTGTTTTAGATCCAAATTCTAAATATTTTGCTAATTGTTTTTTAATTAGTTCTTGATTATTTCTTATATCTTCTTCAGCCATTAATTTTCTTTCTTCTTTCTTTCCACCTGGATCTCCTACCATTGTTGTAGCTCCACCAATAATTATAATCGGTTTATGACCTGCTAATTGAAAATGTTTTAATAACATTATAGCTCCTAAATTTCCAATATGTAATGAGGGAGCTGTAGCATCAAATCCAATGTAAGCTAATGTCATTTCTTTTAATAATTGCTCTTCAGTGCCAGGAGTTATATTATGTATCATTCCTCTCCATTCTAAATTTTTTATAAAATTAGTTTTCATAAATTTGAATTTAATCATTATATTTATTATCCTACTTATACTAGGTCTCTTTGATTTAGCAATTATTGATAAGCATTTTTAATTTAATTATTAAGAACCAATATAAGTTATTATAGAATGTTTTCAAAAGTAAATTGGAAGACTATAAACAAAAAAATAAATTATGTATATAAAGTAAATTTGAAGAAAATAAATGAAGAAGGGAGAAGAGAACTAGAACAAATCCAAAGAGAATATATGAAAAAACGAGAAAAGCGAGAAGAAGAAAATAGAATATATTGGGAAAAAGTTGAAAGAAAAAGAAGTAAGAAAATGAAAGCAGTAAGAAAGAAGCAGGAACAGGAAGAACTTATAAGAATAGAGCAAGAAAAAATTAGAAAAAAACAAGAAAAAATTCAAAAAAAGGAAAATGCTAAAATAGCTCCTAAAATATATTTAAAAGCGTTTAAATTTTTATTGGAAGGAAAAGCAATTATGTCAGAACAATTTAAAAAATATTTTGAAAAAATTGAAATCTTCAAAAAAACTACGGTTTATCTTCCTGAAAATGAATATGAAATTTTAAATAGTACAAAATTTGATGATATTGAATCAATGAAACGAGAAACAACAAATAAAGCTTGGGAGCAAAAAACGAAAACTATTAATAAAGCTTGGGAGCAAAAAACAAAAATAATAAATAAAGCTTGGGAGCAAAAAACGAAAACTATTAATAAAGCATATGATAAAATAAATTCTAGCAAAGATTTTAAAAAAGCTGAGAAAGAATATGCAAAAACAGAAAAAGGTGAAGAAAGCAAATATGAAAAAATAGAAAAAGATGAAGAGAAAAAATATGCAAAAACAGAAAAAGATGAAGAAAGCAAATATGAAAAAATAGAAAAAGATGAAGAAAAGAAGGCTTTAAAAAATCATTATATAGCTCTTAAAGAATTAGCTAAACAACAAAATAATCAAGAAGTTTTAACTGAATTAGAAAAAATAGCCAAAGCTAATGGTATAATTTAGCTTGGATTAAATATAAATTATGATCAAATTATTATTAAGATTTTTTATATATCTCCATATTTTTATTTTAACAATAAAATGTGGACGTATACCTGAAAATGAAGATAATATAATAGATCTCCCAAAAAATGAAATTCCTCTAAAATCCATCTCTATTCTTAAAAAAGAAAAGCAAAGACTTTTGAATAAAAAGAAAAAGCTAGAAAAACAAAATCTTAACGATCCAAAAATTCATGAAATAAATAGTAATATACAATTAATAGATAGAAATATTAAAAAAAAGGAAGGAGATAAAATTGTTAAAAATCCTTTAAATTTCAATAGTAAAAATTTAAAAAATTTATCACTTGAACAATTAAATGAAATAGAGGATTCATTAGAATCAATAAAGGAAATAGAAGGTGTAAAAGTTTCAAGTGATGTTGAAACAAAACTATCTATATTAAAAGAATATAAGAAAGAAATATTAAAAGAAATTATAAAGCTTATTCAAATGTTAAATAAAGCTTTTGAACTTTATTTGAAAGAAACTGAAGTTGATATTATAGAATTAAAATATAATATAGAATACTTAGAATCGATTTCTGAATATAAAATATATGAAAAACAAATTAAACAAAAACTTAAAATAATTAAAGAGTATATAATAAAAAATAAAGCAAAATCTATTACTATTAAAGAACAAATTAAAGAATATGAGAATCAAGAAAATAAAATAAGAAAAATAACACAACAACAACAAGAGATTGAGACAGAAATAAAATCAAATAGAGAAAGAATTAAAAAGCAAACAAAAAAAACTGATCAAATAAAATCAAATATAGGTAAAATAGATCAGGAACAAACTGATATTCAAAAAGAACTTGATATGCTTTCTCATAAAGCTTCAGATAAATTAAATAGTGATAAACAAAAACAATTAGAAGCAGAGGCTGCTAAACTTAAAAAAGAAAGAGAGGAGGCTGAGGATATAAGAGCTGAACAAGAGTACTTATTAAAACAACAACAGTTAGAATTAGAGAAAAATGAAATAGAAGCTTCAAGATTATTAAAAGTAAAAGAAGAATCAGAAATTAAAAGAAGAGAAGAGAAGAATATTCTTAATCAAAAAAAGCAAACCACAAAGTCATCAGAAATAAATATAAAAATCAAAACTGAAAAAGAACTGCAAGATATTCTATCTAACCTTAATAAACAATCTATTAAAACTCTTTTTGATTTACTTTTTAATATGAGTTATTACTCTGAAAATGTACTTGATAAAAAGAAGAAATTAGATATTTTAATAGAACTTTCTAAGAGAGAAAAAAATAAATTACTCAAATATTTTAAAACTAAAGATGTAAGATATTTAGAAAGCAAATCATATATTTTTGTAGGCTACATAGAGAATTTGAATATAAAAAAACAAATAGATAATCTAGAAAAAATTTATATTAATTATATAAAAGATTTAATGAATGATATAGTCAATAATTATTTTAAAAATTTAAAATCTAATGAAATTATTGAGAAATATAAGATTAAAAGAAAAGAGTTGATTAAATATTGGGGAAATACTCTCTTTAATAATTATTTCCTTAAGAAGGTATCTAATACTATTGGAAAACTTAAACCATTAGATATTATAAATAAATTTTGTAAAGATCAGACTTTAAGAGATTTCTTACAAGAAGATTATGAGCTTTTTTATAAAACTAATTTTTTTGATCCAATAATTTTTAAAATAGCTTTAAAAGGATTAACTCCTCATGAAATTTTAAAAATATATGAAAATGAGGAAATTCATGAAATTTTAAAAGAAGACTTTGAGCGTTATTTTAAAAATGAGTTTATTGATGGAATATTAATTAATAATTATTTTAATAAAATTAGTTCAGAAGAAATATTGAATATTTATAAAAATGAATATATAAGAGAAATTTTAATTGAAGATTTTGAAGATTCTTATAAAAGTGAATTTATAGATAATGTTTTAGTTAAACGTTGTTTAAATAAAATTGATAATAAAGAAATTATTGCTTTATATCTTAATAATGAATATCATGAAAATTTAAAAGAAGATTTTGAAGATTCTTATAAAAGCGAATTTATAGATAATATTTTAGTTAAAAGATATTTAAATAAACTTTCAGCAAAAGAAATATTAGATATATATACAAATGATTATATTCATAAATTCTTAAGAGAAGATTTTGACCATTATTTTAAAGAAGAATTTATAGATAATATATTAATTGAAAAATGTTTAAATAAACTTCCTTCCCAACAAATAATATATTTGAGTAATAATGAACAAATACTTAATAGAATAAAAGAGGATTTCAGTCATTTCTATGAAACAGAATTTGAAATTTCTATTTTAGCAAAAGCAAAAAAAACAACTAAATAATCAAGTTTTATAAATTTATTTTAAATTTCCTTTTCAAGATATGGATAAATTCTAAAATAATTAGAATCACATTCTGGTGCGTTTTTCAAAACTTCAGAGTGTTTTAATGGGTCTGAAACTAAATTATCATTTCTTAAATTATTTTTTTCCTTAGACATATTCAAAATAGGTTCTATATTTTCTGTATCGAGCTTATTTATTTGCTTAATCCAAGAGCTTATAATACCCAAATCTTTTTTTAATGATTCAGTTTCTTTAGTGATATCAAGTTTTGCTATTTTTGCTATTTTTATAAATTTTTCTTCTGTTATTTCCATTTTTAATTAAAATATTGATTTTTATATAATATTATTTCTTTAAATTAATAATAAAGTAAAATATAAAAAAATATAAAAATGCGAGTGTTGTTATTATTATAAGCTTAATGTCTTTTTTGAGTAATATCACATTATTTTTATTACTCCATTTATACTACTCGTATATGAAGATGCATCCTGAAAGTATTTAATTTCATAGAATTCAAGTGGAAGGAGTATATCTATGAAGATACTCAAAAACTTATGATCAATTATCATTATATCTTAAAGTGGAAATTTTAGTATAATGAATATAAAATTTTTTAAAAAGAGTATAATCCCTTTTTTAAAATTTTCATAAAAAAAACCCTATTGAATCAAATTCAATAGGGTTTTTAATTTCTTAATTTTGAATATATATATTATACTATAATATATTCATTCAAATTTTCTTATTTTTTAGTATTCTTACTTTTCAGTCTCAATTTTTTTGTTTGTTTAGCAATCCATTTAATTCCTTTACCTACTTTAGTAATAGGCTTTCCCAAAATTTTGGTCCCTTTTCCAGTTATATTTAAAATTGAAGGTATAGACTTAATTGAATAATAAAAAACGTTTCCTATACCTTTAGAAACTTTAATAGCTTTTTTATTTCCAGTTTGATTACCTATATAATCAAACATGTTATAAATTGTTAGACCTGCATTGTTTGAAATATCTTTTAGTACTTTACTTTTGCCTGCAGCTTCAACTAATTTTCCTGTACCAGTTGCTGCATAGCCAAAATGTTTAATTGTTGCTCCAATTGGTTTAAATACTGGAGGAGCGACAAAAGAAATTATGTTTCCACAATTTTCAAGTCCTTTTTTTGTTGTCTTATATGCTTTTTTTGATTCTCTTGCTACTTTAGAAAAGAATGTTTTTTTTCTTGCCTGTTTTTTATCATGTATATTACATGATAAAAATGAAATAGTAAACAAGAATAATGCTATTTTTTTGAAATTCATATCTTTTATATTTAATTTTATGCAAATATAACAATTTTTTTTGAAAAATACAAGTATAATTTTAGTATTTTTATAATAATAATCGAATTCCAAACGATTGTTTAGCAATATAATTTTAATAATACTAATATTAATATTAAAAACACATAATAATAGATAAATTAAAATAAATTAATAATATTATCCAATGAAAATATAAGAATTTATGATATATATAAAAAAAATATTATTTTAGTAAAAAATTAATAAATCAATAAACTATAAAATGGAAGAAGAAAAATATATAGATTCCCAAGAATTATTTGAACATTATTCGTTTATTGTAGATAAAAAACAAAGTTTATTAAGAATTGATAAATATTTATTAGATAAAATTCCAAATTCTACACGTAATAAAATACAAAATGGTATAGAAAATAATTTTATAAAAGTAAATGGAGAGAATATTAAATCTAATTATAAAGTAAAACCAAATGACATTATTAAAATCCTTTTACCTCAAGAACCTAAAGCTTCTGAAGTAATTCCTGAAAAAATCAATTTAAATATTATATATGAGGATGATTCATTAATGATAATAAATAAACCTTCAGGAATGGTTGTTCATCCAGCTTATAATAACTGGACAAATACTTTAGTAAATGGTTTAGTTTATCATTTTGATAATCTACCAAATAAAAAAGGGAATATAGGTAGACCCGGCTTAGTTCATAGGATAGATAAAGATACCTCAGGATTATTAGTAATTGCTAAAACAGAATATAGTATGACGTTTCTTTCAAAGCAGTTTTCAGATCATTCAATTGAACGTAAATATTATGCTTTAGTTTGGGGAGATTTAGAAGAAAATACAGGAACAATCGATGAAATGCTAAAGAGGGGTTCTAAAGATAGACGTATTGTATGTGTGACAAAAGATGAAAATTTTGGTAAAAAAGCAATAACTCATTATAAAGTAATTGAAAGATTTAGATATATCACATTAATAGAATGTTCATTAGAAACCGGTAGGACTCATCAAATAAGAGCTCATATGCAGTATATTAAACATAATATTTTTGGTGATACTACATATGGTGGAGATAAAGTTTTAAAAGGGCCTATATTTTCTAAATATAAAGCTTTTATAAATAATTGTTTTTCAATAATGCCACATCAGGCTCTTCATGCTAAATCAATTGGTTTTATTCATCCAATAACAAAAAAGCCTATAAAGTTTGAATCTGAACTTCCTGAGAATTTCCAAGCTTTATTAGATAAATGGAGAAAATATAATATTCCTATAAATATTCATTTTACCTAATTTTAGTTATTTAATAATATTTAATTTCAAATCTTGAGAGTATTGCAAAACTAATTTTGCATAACAAAAATCTAGCTTTGCGGATATTTAGAGTGCCGGGCTGACGCTCGACACTCATTTTGCAATGCTCTCATCTTATATATATATTAGAGATATTTAATTGTATTATGTTTGCATAAAATGAATTTAACGAAATACTTCTTTTTATTTATATTTTTTATAAAATTTTGCGCTTGCAGAAAAAACCAGTTTGATGAAAAATATATGAATTCAAAAAATTATTTTAAAAAAATTCCAAAAATAATTAAAAATGGGAATACTAAACAATTAAAAAAATATATTAACAAAATTAGTATTTATGATCCAATGATATCTCCTCATTCGCTTTCAGAATTTGGTATTGAAAATTATTCTTTGATTTTTAATAATAAATCAAAACTATCTTTTTTACATATAGCTATTTTGACCAATAAAATTAGGATTTTGAAAATATTTATTGAAAAGCATAAAAAAAGTAAGAGTATCAAAGAAAAAAATTATCTAAATCTTCCAATTTTAAAGCTAGATTTTATTAGACCAATAATGTTATATTTATTAATAACAAAAAATCCTGACAAAAAAGTTGTTAATCTATTGATGCATGAACAATGTGATATTAATTTAGATATATTTTATTATCCTAATTTAGATAATCTTAAAGAGAAAAAATCTAAATTCATTTTTTTTATCACAGAACAAATAAAAAAAAGTTTTGTATCCTCTGGGTGTTCAGTCTTCGAAATATCTAATCATCGTATCCAATATCCACCTAAAAAATTTTTATATATGCAACAAGTATCTCTATTTAATTGTTTTAATAATATTATTTTGTATTCAAATATAGACCTTACTCTTAAGGATTATAAAGAGAAAACATTATTGAAGTTATTAATCAATAAAAGAAATATTAGTTTTTGGTCAATATTACATCCATTAACAATATATAAACTATTAAGAGAAATATTAATTCAAGAGCCTAAATTAACTAAAGAAATATTAAAATATATGATAAAAAAACTTCAATTTGATACAAAGATACTAGTATCATCCTTAATTAAAGATGATTTATATTTAACTTATTCAAAACTCCCTATTGACAATAATTTAAAACTTTTAATAAAGAAATATACTTGCGCAAACTGTGGTATATCTAAGTATTGTGGTAGATCTAAAAAATGTAAAAAGTGTCTAAATATTTATCCAATCAATATAAATGATTGTTATGTTTGTAATTCAAATGATTATAATATTGCTTTTCTTTTTAAAATATGCTCAGACTGTTTACCAAATGAATGTAAAGGATTTATTGCAAAAGATTCATATAATAATTATAGTCAATGTGATGTATGTAAAAGAGTTAAAGATTGTTATTTTTTAAATAAAAAGGGACTAGAACTAGGAAAATCACTTAAGAAATGTAAGCATAATGAGTACAACATTTGTTCTTATAAATATTGTAGTAAGCGTTGTCAAAAATATGATTGGAAATATAGAAAAAAAGAACATTTAAAATCATTAAATTTAAAAAAATAATTTAATTTCCTTCAAAAATTTAATATTTATTATATATACTCATTCCAGATAAAGAATTTTCCAAAAGCTAGCAAAACGGTATCATAAACAATGATTTGTCTCATAACTTCAAATAGCTTTGCTATACTAATCGTAGATGAATTGTATCTGAAACCATTTGATTTCAAAGAGTAATGATCGATTATCAGATACTCTTCAATTGGAAGCAGTATATATACATTAAGCTCTTTGATTCTAAAATGTATTTTTTTAAATTATAATAAAAGTTTTGATAATAATATACTAGTTACCAAAGTAACTATTGTGGATGCTAAACCAGGGAGCATAAAACTATGATTAAGGACATATTTCCCTATTTTTGTACTTCCTGTTTTATCAAATTCCATAGCTGCTACCATAGTTGGGTAATTAGGAATAAAAAAGATAGAATTTATTGCTGGAAGAAATCCTATTAATAATTTGGGAGATAATCCTATTAATAATCCTAAAGGAATAAGCATTTTTAAAGTCGCTGCTTGACTAGTTGTTATTGTATTTATAAAAAATAAGAAAATACAAAATTTCCAAGGAGCTTTTAGAACACTTTCTTTTACTAAACTATTAACATACTCAATATTACCTTTAAATAAAGTATTACCTAACCATGCTATCCCTAAAATTGCTATTACAGCTTGCATTCCTGCTATAGCTACTTTTCCTCTTATCATATCATAAGGTTTAGCTTTGCAAAAAAGAACTATTAGAGCAGCTGTAGAAAGCATTATAATAGATACAGTTGATGTTGCACTTAAATACTCTTTATGTCCATTAATCTCCCATGAAGGCTTCAAAAAAGGCATTAATGCCAAAATAACTGTGACTACTCCAAATAAAAACAACATAACAGAAAACTTAGAATATTTAGAAAAAAATTTCACTTTACTTGAATTTGTAAGGTTAGCTTCTTTAGCTAATTCTTTTAATTTATCTGAAATTAAAGGATCTTTTTTTAAAGGTTTACCTAATTTACTTGCCACTAAAACAGAAGCCAATACACCCAATAATGTAGCAGGAACATAGATTTTCAATAAAGAAATTAAATTGTAGCCATATAATCCAAAAATACTCAAAGCTATACTTGTAAATGCTGAGATAGGGCTAGCTATTATAGCTTGTAAAGCAGCCACAGCAGAAGCTGATAAAGGCTTTTCAGGTCTAATACCTGCTTTTAAAGCTACTTCAGATATGATAGGAAATAAAGAATAAGTAATATGACTTGTTCCTGTTAAAAACGTAAATAGAAAAGCAACAAAAGGAGCAATAAATGTAACTTGATTAGGATTTTTTCTAATAAGTTTTTCTGCAATAGAAGTCAAGTATTGGAGTCCCCCTGCAGCCTCTAAAGCCATTCCTGCAGTTACAACAGACATTATTACTAAAAGAACATTATATGGAGGGTTATCAGGTTTTATATGAAAGAAAAAAGTTAAAATAAATAAACCTAGTCCTCCCATTATCCCTAAACCAACACCTCTTAAATGTGCTCCTATAAAAATAAAAGTAAGAACTATTAATAATTCTATCCAAAACATTCAAATGAAAATTTAAATTCAAAAAAAGTATCAAATATAATATTCTAATTATTTATTAAATATGATATTATAAAACTTAAAATAATGAAAAAATATTTTAATATGAAATTTAATGTATTTTAAAAAATCATCTCTAGAATTTCATATTAAAATATCTTTATAGCGATAAAATATTTATTATATTTTCTAATATAAATCAAGTACAAAAATCATGGCTTTTATCATTACGAAGATTGTATAATTTATAAAGAATTTTTTTATAAAACAAGTAAATAAATCATATCATTTCTATTCATATTGAGTCTTCGATATTCATATAGCTTGATTGAAATACTAGAAGTTATGTTTTGCATTTTTCAAAGATTTTTTAAAAACGTTTTGAACTTGTGAAACAGTTTCATTAGGTTTGTAAATGTAAAAGTTAATAATAAATTTTTGAAGTGTCTTCAAATTGATTATAACTTATTTTCCTAATTATTCGTTGATTATTTTGTATTTGATATACAATATTGTATTTTGTTTATTATGAAACCTTTTAATTGAGATGATAAAAAACCAAGCTGCTCTAGATGAGCCAATATTAAAGCCTAACAATAGCAGATTTGTACTTTTCCCTATAAGACACAATGATATTTGGGAATTTTATAAGAAAGCAGAGGCCAGTTTTTGGACTGCAGAAGAAGTAGACCTTAGTCAAGATCTTAAAGACTGGGAAACACTTAATGATGGAGAGAAATATTTTATATCTAGAGTCCTAGCTTTTTTTGCTGCAAGTGATGGAATAGTTAATGAAAATCTTGCTGAAAATTTCTTGAGTGAAGTTCAATATACTGAAGCAAAATTTTTCTATGGATTTCAGGTTGCTATTGAAAATATCCATTCTGAGATGTATTCTTTGATGATAGATACTTACATCAAAGACCCTAAAGAAAGAGATATTCTTTTTAATGCTATTGAAACTTTAGAATTTGTTAAGAAAAAAGCAGATTGGGCACTTAAATGGATTGTAAAAGGTTCTTATGCTGAAAGATTAATAGCCTTTGCAGCTGTTGAAGGTATATTTTTTTCAGGAAGTTTTTGTTCTATCTTTTGGTTAAAAAAACGTGGTTTAATGCCAGGCTTGAGTTTTTCTAATGAATTAATATCTAGAGATGAAGGTTTACATACCGATTTTGCTTGCTTACTTTATAATAATCACTTAAAAAATAAACTTTCAATAGATCAAGTTATTGAAATTATAACTGATGGGGTAGAAATTGAAAAAGAATTTGTTACAGATTCTTTACCTGTTAAATTAATAGGGATGAATTCTGACTTAATGTGTCAATATATTGAATTTGTAGCAGATAGATTATTAGTAGAGCTAAATTGCCCTAAAGTTTATAATTCATCTAATCCTTTTGACTTTATGGAGATGATTTCTTTGCAAGGTAAAACAAACTTTTTTGAAAAGCGTGTAGGTGAATATCAAAAAGCTGGAGTTATGAAATCAAATAATTCTAGTAGTAGTTCAAGATTCACTTTGGATGAGGATTTTTAAACAAAAATAATATTATTATTTCTATAAAATGTTAGTAGTAAAACGTGATGGCAGGCTAGAGTCTGTTAAATTTGAAAAAATTGCATCTAGGATAGAAAAACTTTGTTATAATTTAGATACTAATTTTATAAGTTCTGTTGAAATAGCAAAAAAAGTTATTGCAGGTCTTTATGATAGAGTAACCACTTCAGAACTTGATGATCTTGCATCTGAGATTGCTGCATCAATGGTTAGCAAACATCCTCATTACGCTAGTTTGGCAGCAAGAATTACTATTTCTAATCTTCATAAAATAACTAATAAATCTTTTTCTAATACAATAAAAAGACTTTATACATATACAAACCCTAAAACTGGAAAAAATGCTGCTCTTATAGATGCAGAAATCTATTCTATAGTAAAAAGTAATGCAGCAATATTAGATGCAGCAATAGTTCATGATAGAGATTTTGAATATGATTATTTTGGATTTAAAACTTTAGAAAGGGCATATCTAATGCGTATCAATGGCAAAATAGCAGAAAGGCCTCAACATATGCTTATGAGAGTTGCTGTTGGAATACATAGAGATAATATTGATTCTGCTATTGAAACATATAACCTTATGTCTGAAAAATGGTTTACTCATGCTACTCCTACTTTATTTAATGCCGGTACTCCAAAACCTCAAATGTCTTCTTGTTTTTTATTAGCAATTAAGGATGATAGTATAGAAGGAATTTATGATACTTTAAAAGATTGCGCTAAAATATCTCAGTCTGCTGGAGGTATAGGTTTAAGTATCCATAATATTAGAGCTACTGGATCATATATAAAGGGTACTAATGGAATTTCTAATGGTATTGTTCCTATGCTTAGGAATTTCGATATGACGGCACGCTATGTTGATCAAGGAGGAGGTAAACGTAAAGGAAGCTTTGCTATTTATTTAGAACCTTGGCATGCTGATGTTTTTCAGTTTTTGGAATTAAGAAAAAATCATGGTAAAGAGGAATTACGTGCAAGAGACCTTTTTTATGCTCTTTGGATTCCAGATTTGTTCATGAAAAGAGTTGAACAAAATGGCGAATGGTCTTTGTTTTGCCCTAATGAAGCTCCTGGGTTAGCAGATTGTCATAGTGAAGAGTTTGAGAAACTTTATGAAAAATATGAAAGAGAAGGACTTGCACGGAAGTCAATAAAGGCACAAGAATTATGGTTTGCAATTTTAGAATCACAAATAGAAACAGGGACTCCTTATATGCTTTATAAGGATGCTGCTAATAAAAAATCTAATCAACAGAATCTTGGAACTATAAAATCTAGCAATCTTTGTACTGAAATAATTGAATATACTTCCCCTGATGAGATAGCTGTTTGTAATTTAGCTTCTATTGGTTTACCTAAATTTATTGATGAGTCAGGTCATTTTGATCATAAGAAGCTTTTTAATGTTACATATACTGTTACTAATAATTTAAATAAAGTAATTGATTTTAATTATTATCCTGTTGAAGAAGCAAAAAAATCTAATTTACGACATCGTCCTATTGGAATTGGTGTTCAAGGACTAGCTGATACTTTTTTGAGGTTAAAAATGCCTTTTGATTCAGCTGAAGCTGCTGGTCTTAATAAAGATATATTTGAAACTCTTTATTTTGCATCTATGATGGCTTCAAAAGATCTTGCTATTAAAGACGGTCCTTATGAAACTTATGAAGGATCCCCTATTTCTAAAGGTATATTTCAGTTTGATATGTGGAATGTTACTCCTAATTCAGGTAGATGGAATTGGAGTGCTTTAAGAGAAGAAATTAAAAGACATGGAGTTCGGAATTCTTTATTAATTGCTCCTATGCCTACTGCTTCTACTTCTCAGATTTTAGGTAATAATGAATGCTTTGAACCTTATACTTCAAATATATATACTAGACGTGTTTTATCAGGAGAATTTGTAGTTGTTAATAAACATCTTTTAAATGATCTTATAAAATTAAATCTTTGGAATGAGGATATGAAGAATATGATTATTGCTTCTAATGGTTCTATTCAAAATATAGAAGGTATTCCTCAATATATAAAACGTCTTTATAAAACTGTTTGGGAAATATCTCAAAAAGCGATTTTAGATATGGCTGCTGATAGAGGTGCTTTTATATGCCAAAGTCAAAGTTTAAATATTCATTTACAAGATGCTAATTTTGCTAAACTGACTTCTATGCATTTTTATGCTTGGAAGAAAGGTTTAAAGACTGGTATGTATTATTTAAGAACTAAGGCTGCTACTGATGCTATAAAGTTTACTATTAAAAAAGATTATAGAGATGCCGTTATCTCTAGTGAGGTTTCTAGATCTAATCTTTTAAAAGAGTCTTCTCCTTCATATGGATCTCAAAATGATGTTTGTTCTTTGGATGGTAAAGATGACTGTTTATCCTGTGGTAGTTAGTTATAATTCTAAAGTAAAAAGATAATTTATATTTATAAAGCTTGAGAGTTTAATATTTTAAATGAAGGAAGTCAAGTTTAGATGAAATATATGTTTATTAATGAAATGAGAGTATTGCAAAACTAATTTTGCGTAACAAAAATCTAGCTTTGCGGATATTTTAGAGTGCCGAGCTGACGCTCGACTCTCATTTTGCAATGCTCTCAAAATCTAAACTGTAAACTAGTATTTCATATAGTTTAGAGTTTCAATTTCTATTTTTTTTGCTTACATAAATTATAAGTAACTGAATAGAAGCCCCCTTATTTTTTTAAAAAATCACTTGATGAATAAATTTTAGTAGCATTTATAGTCAACAAAATGGTTTTATACTCAAAATATTCCAATCAAAAAATCTGA
>PJEL010001254.1_pt1 | contig 26531 bp, 20 predicted proteins | sample 1853271 | NCBI WGS metagenome assembly PJEL01 (sample SAMN08108733, study PRJNA415343) | Invertebrate metagenome, whole genome shotgun sequencing project. | host: Globobulimina | place: Sweden: Gullmar Fjord | collected 2015-08
TCGGGGGATGTGAGCGCTAACGCCTTGGATATTGAGCAGGTGCTAATCCCGTTACAGAGTGGTGTTGAGGTACTTAATTCGAGCATCGTTGGCCCTCAAATTGGTCAGGAGTTAGCAGAGCAGGGCGGATTAGCCTTGTTGGTTGCTATGTTATGTATCTTAGGGTATCTGAGTTTTCGGTTCGAGTGGCGCCTTGCCAGCGGAGCGCTATTTGCGCTGTTTCACGACGTTGTCTTCGTTTTGGCTTTCTTCTCACTGACTCAGATGGAGTTTAATTTAACTGTCCTCGCCGCAGTGTTGGCTATTTTAGGTTATTCACTCAACGACTCTATAATTATCGCCGATAGGATTAGGGAGTTATTAACTTCAAAACCTAAGATGATCATAGCAGATGTGTGTACCAGTGCGGTGAAGGCAACTTTCTCGCGGACTATGGTAACCAGTGGTACGACATTGATGACGGTGAGTGCACTGTGGGTGATGGGAGGTGGGCCGCTGGAAAGCTTCTCTATTGCGATGTTTATCGGAATTTTGACCGGAACCTGGTCATCGATATCGGTGGGAACCTGTTTGCCTGAGCTCTTTGGGGTAAACTCGGAACATTATAAGCTCATGCCTATATCTGAAACACCATAAAGCGGAAGCATTGATAGGGACAAAAAAAAGAGCCACTGAATTTCAGTGGCTCTTTTTTATCTTTAACACTGACTGTTTATTTCTCAGGAAGGAGTGAAATAAACAATTAGTGTCTTTCTCAAATCAGGTTAACGCAGAGATATTCTCTGTATTATTACCGTGACTGGAGACGACCATGTTCAAAAAAGATTACTTTGCTTTTGGAATAGCAATTTTCATCTCTTCAGATTGACGAAATAGTACTAACACGTGACCGATAAGCTGTACTTTTACAGCTTGAGTTTCACGAATAATGGCATCAACGATTGCATTTTTTAGCTCTCTGTCACCAGAAGCTACTTTCACTTTGATCAGCTCGTGATGAGTGAGTGCACTATCAATTTCCGCCAGTACACCTTCAGTCAGACCATTGGAACCAAGCATCACTACTGGCTTTAAATTGTGCGCTAAGCCTTTTAAGTGCTGTTTTTGTTTGGTTGTTAAGTTCATTTCTACCAACTTTATGCTGAGTTACTGTTGAAAAAACGCTATTCTACCCTTATATAGTCTTTATGTAACTCTCATTTGTTGCGGATTTTGAATGTCAGGTAAAAAACGAACAGCGAGTTCCTCACGTTGGATGCAGGAACATTTTGACGATCACTATGTCAAATTAGCTCAAAAACGGGGATTTCGTTCGCGAGCCGCGTTTAAAATTGAAGAAATTCAAGAGAAAGATAAATTAATTCGACCGGGGATGACTGTGGTCGATTTAGGGGCTGCCCCTGGTGGTTGGTCCCAAGTTGCCGTTAAACTAGCAGGAGACAATGGTAAAGTTATCGCTTGTGATATTTTACCTATGGACCCAATTGTTGGTGTCGACTTTCTTCAGGGTGATTTTAGAGAGGAAAAGGTGCTCGATGCTTTGCTTACCCGAGTGGGGGATGCGAAAGTCGATGTTGTCTTATCTGACATGGCACCTAATATGAGTGGTACTGGCGGGGTCGATCAGCCTCGAGCCATGTATTTGGTTGAATTAGCATTAGACATGTGTCATCAAGTTTTGGCACCTAACGGTTGTTTTGCTGTAAAAGTCTTTCAGGGGGAGGGCTTTGAAGAGTACATGAAGTCAGTTAGAGAGGCGTTTAAAACCGTCAAAACACGTAAGCCAGACTCTTCGCGAGCTCGTTCGCGCGAAGTCTATCTTGTGGCGACAGGGTATAAGTTGTAGTACCCTAACGTCAGTAATCGCAAGACTCTATGAGGTCTAGTAATTTTGAGTGATATGGCAAAAAATTTAATTCTCTGGGTAGTCATCGCCGTTGTGTTGATGTCTGTGTTTCAGGGTTACTCCCCCTCTTCATCCACAGCGTTGAAGATGGATTATTCCGCTTTTTTAGATGATGTTCGCAGTGGGCAGATAAATACTGTCGAAATAAAAAGCGATCAACGTACGATCGAAGGGACTAAGCGTACCGGAGAGAAGTTCACCACTATCATGCCTATGGAAGATAAAGATCTGATTAATGATCTCGATCGTAAAGGCATAACCATGAAGGGACAGGAAGCTGAAGAGTCTGGGTTCTTAACTCAAATCTTTATCTCGTGGTTCCCTATGTTACTGCTTATCGGTGTATGGATATTCTTCATGCGTCAGATGCAGGGCGGTGGTGGAAAAGGCGCCATGTCTTTTGGTAAGAGTAAAGCTAAGTTGATGAGTGAAGACCAGATCAAGACGACTTTTGGAGACGTTGCAGGTTGTGACGAAGCTAAGGAAGACGTTAAAGAGCTGGTCGATTACCTGAAAGAGCCGACTAAATTCCAAAAGTTGGGTGGTCGAATTCCTACAGGTGTGCTTTTAGTTGGTCCTCCTGGTACGGGTAAAACCTTGCTGGCTAAAGCCATTGCCGGTGAAGCAAAGGTGCCATTTTTTACCATTTCAGGTTCTGATTTTGTAGAGATGTTTGTTGGTGTTGGTGCCTCTCGTGTACGTGACATGTTTGAGCAAGCTAAAAAGTCAGCCCCATGTATCATCTTTATCGATGAGATCGATGCCGTAGGTCGCCAGCGTGGTGCGGGTGTCGGTGGTGGTCACGATGAGCGCGAACAGACACTGAACCAGTTGTTGGTTGAGATGGATGGTTTCGAAGGCAATGAAGGTGTCATCGTTATCGCCGCGACTAACCGTCCGGATGTGCTGGATGCTGCACTGCTTCGTCCTGGTCGTTTCGACCGTCAAGTGGTCGTCGGTCTTCCTGATGTTCGTGGTCGTGAGCAAATCCTTAAAGTGCATATGCGTAAAGTACCTCTTGCCGATGATGTTAAAGCGAGTGTTATCGCTCGTGGCACGCCAGGTTTCTCTGGTGCCGACTTGGCTAACCTAGTGAACGAAGCCGCACTGTTTGCAGCGCGTGGTAGCCGCCGTATCGTTGGTATGGAAGAGTTTGAGAGCGCGAAAGATAAGATCATGATGGGTGCAGAACGCCGCACTATGGTCATGTCTGAAGAAGATAAAGAGATGACGGCTTATCATGAAGCGGGCCATGCCATCGTTGGTTGCCTCGTTCCAGAGCACGATCCTGTACATAAGGTGACGATCATTCCACGCGGACGTGCCTTAGGTGTGACCTTCTTCTTGCCTGAAGCCGATGCGATAAGCCAGAGCCGTCGGAAGTTAGAGAGTCAAATTTCGGTGGCCTATGGTGGCCGTTTGGCCGAAGAGATCATCTATGGTAGTGAAAGAGTCTCTACCGGTGCATCTCAGGATATTAAGTATGCGACCTCGATTGCCCGTAATATGGTGACTCAGTGGGGCTTCTCTGAGAAGTTAGGTCCGGTACTTTATGCCGAAGACGACAATGAAGTATTCCTGGGTCGTAGCATGGGTAAGACTCAGCATATGTCTGACGAAACTGCCAGCATCATCGATGCGGAAGTCAAAACGCTTATCGATAATAACTATCAGCGCGCACAGAACTTCCTCAACGATAACATGGATATACTTCATGCGATGAAAGATGCGTTGATGAAGTATGAAACCATAGATGCAATCATGATCGAAGATCTGATGCAACGCCGAGAGGTGAGTGCACCAAAGGATTGGAATATGGATGATAATGGCTCAAGCAATGATGATACTGGTGGTAAGCCTGTTGAATCTGACAAAAAGGATTCATCTGAAGATGAAGTTAAACCTGAGTCAGAGCAATGTGCCGCCCCCGATGTTAAAGACATTGATGAGTCAACGGCTAAGTAATTAATATTTAGTTGAATGAAGAAAACCCCGTTATGGGGTTTTCTTGTTTCCGGGATCTATAAACGGATTAAGTTGGAGTTTTTGTGTTTCAATTTGTCAGCGGCAAAAAGTGCCTCTCTCTGGAAAAGCCATTAGTGATGGGGATCCTCAATGTCACCCCCGATTCGTTCTCCGACGGTGGTGAGTATTCCAGCTTTGAATTAGCATGCAAGCATGCCGATGAGATGGTCGAACAGGGTGCGAGCTTAATCGATATTGGTGGTGAGTCGACAAGACCAGGCGCCGCCGATGTAAACCTATGCGAAGAGCTTAGCCGAGTGATCCCACTGGTTGAGTATATCGCTCAGCATCATGATGTCTGGATATCTATCGACACCAGCAAAGCTGAGGTGATGAAGCAGGCTGTAGAGGCGGGCGCACATCTCATCAACGATGTACGTGCGCTACAAGAACCGGGTGCATTAGAGATGGCGGCCAAGTTACAGGTCCCTGTTTGTTTGATGCATATGCAAGGACAGCCCAGAAGTATGCAGACTGCACCTGTATATAGCGATGTTGTGGATGAGATAAAACTTTTTTTTGAACAGCGTATTCAGGCGTGTTGCGATGCAGGACTGAAGCTAGAGCAACTGCTTATTGACCCGGGGTTTGGTTTCGGGAAATCTTTAGCGCATAATTATGAGTTACTCAATAGGCTCGGGGAGTTCAAGTCTTTGGGGACACCAATACTTGTCGGTCTCTCTCGTAAGAGTATGATGGGGAACCTGCTTAGCCGTGATGTCTCTCAGCGTCTTGCTGGAAGTTTAGCCGGTGCCATGCTCTCGGCTCAGCGAGGTGCAGACATTCTCAGAGTACACGATGTCCCTGAGACGGTTGATGTGTTGAAGGTGCTGGATGCGACGCGTCATTTCGGTCAGTTGCGATAGACGATTTGAATAGCTAAGTATCTACCCGCAGATAGAGGCGGGTGTGGGCATTAATACCAATCGGTATAAGAAAGTGATCTACTCAGAGTTTTTTTTGCAAACTAATTCAAGGCGAATGGTTGATGGAATGGTGCTCCCTTTTGAAGTCATTCAACGCCGAAGTAGGCAGCAAAAAAACACTCCTGAAAGGCGAGTTTTAGCGCATCTGATGCAGTGTTAACGAGCTTAAACGTAGAATAACTATGTTCTTCACTCGTTGCCTTGCCTCAGAAGCGCTAAACTCTCGCTGAGCGATCACGTCTTTATACTGATTGGTATAACAATCGAGAATTTATTATTCAGCTTCAGTTATGAATGAAGCGGTAGAGTAAGAGATATTATTATTTTCATGTTCCGGTTTCGGTTTTGAATCCGGAATACTTGATGGGGTTATTTACGTGAGAAAATTTTTTGGAACTGACGGCATTCGAGGTAAGGTCGGTGCGGGTAAAATGACGCCCGAATTAGCGCTAAAGCTTGGATGGGCAGCGGGGCGAGTATTATCCAGATCCGGTACTAAGAAAGTCATTATCGGTAAAGACACCCGAATTTCAGGTTATCTTTTTGAGTCGGCGATGGAAGCTGGTTTATCGGCTGCCGGACTTAACGTGATGTTGATGGGCCCTATGCCTACGCCAGCGGTCGCCTACTTAACGCGTACCTTCAGAGCCGAGGCTGGTGTGGTGATCAGTGCATCTCACAACCCCTACTATGATAACGGTATTAAGTTTTTCTCAAATGACGGCAGTAAGCTCGATGATGAGGTTGAGCTCGAGATCGAACGTGAACTCGATAAGCCCCTGATCTGTGTCGAGTCGCACCTATTGGGAAAGGTGTCACGTATAGACGATGCGCCGGGTCGTTATATCGAATACTGCAAGGGTAATTTTCCAGCCGAGCATACTCTGCATGGTTTAAAGATTGTTGTGGATTGTGCCCATGGCGCAACCTATCACATTGCTCCGAACGTATTTAGAGAGTTAGGTGCCGAGGTTATAGCCATAGGGGATAAACCCGATGGGCTGAATATCAACCATGAAGTGGGTGCCACTTCTATGGGCAAAATCCGTGAAACCGTTATCGGAGAGAAAGCCGATCTTGGTATCGCCCTAGACGGTGATGGCGATCGGATCATGATGGTTAACCGTCATGGTAAAGTCATCGATGGTGATGAAATCCTCTATATTCTGGCTTGTGATGCCCAATCACGTGGTGTCCTGCGCGGTGGAGTGGTTGGAACCCTGATGTCAAACTTAGGGCTGGACCTTGCCCTGCAGGAGTTGGGCATACCGTTTGATCGCTCTAACGTGGGTGACCGTTATGTGATGACCATGATGAAGGAGAAGGGTTGGCGTATCGGTGGTGAAAACTCGGGTCATATCTTGAATCTGGATCATGGCACAACCGGCGATGGTATCGTTGCCGGTATTTTAGTATTAGCTGCGATGCGCCGACGTAACGCAACGCTAGAGGAGCTAACCGAGAACATTAAGATGTTACCTCAGGTGCTGGTCAATGTTCGATTCGAAGGGACACACAACCCACTAGAGTCCGAACAAGTCCTGGCTGCAAAGAGTGAAGTTGAAGCGCTACTGGGTGAACGTGGTCGTGTATTGCTGCGTAAGTCAGGCACTGAGCCCTTAATTCGGGTCATGGTCGAGGGCGATATAGAAGCCGATGTGATTAAACACGCTAACTATATTGCCGATGCGGTAAGAAACTTAGTTTAACCGGCAATAAACGAAAATGTGATTGTTATGGCTAAACATATTTAGTTAAACCATGTTTAGCCTGTTTTTGAATCACACTTGATTAATAAATGGGTCGTGGCGTGTAAAAAAACATCGTTCCGACCAGAGAATCAAAATTTTACCACTTTTGCTATTGTAAGTTCATGAGTGGTTCGCTATGATTCTCGCCGCTTTCAGAGGAGACAGAGATGGCACTCAGACGTCCAATGGTCGCTGGTAACTGGAAAATGAATGGCAGTGCGCAGTTAGCGCTGGAGTTATTCAATAAATTCGCTACTAAGCTTCAAGATGATTCAGCGGAAGTGGTCTTATGTCCACCAAGCATATATCTAGAAAGTGTACGTCAGCAGTTAGACGCTAATAAAGACGCTTTAAACGGTTGTCTAGTCAGAATGGGCGCACAAAACCTGAGTCAACATGACTTCGGTGCTTATACTGGTGAAGTGTCAGGGCAGATGTTAAAGGATTCAGGATGTCGATATGTTATTATCGGACACTCCGAACGTCGCCGTATGTACGGAGAGACGAGTGATATCGTTGCTGAGAAGTTTGCAGCAGCACAAAAACATGGTTTGACCCCAATACTTTGTGTCGGTGAGTCTGGTCCAGCTAGAGAAGCGAGAAGAACTTTTGAAGTTATCGCCGAAGAGTTAGATGTAGTCATTGAAAAAAATGGCACCATGGCATTTGATAACGCGATTATCGCCTATGAGCCTTTATGGGCTGTAGGAACCGGTAAGAGTGCTACGCCAGAGCAGGCACAGGAAGTTCATGCGTTTATACGCAAACGCCTCTCTGAAGTGTCTCCATATATTGGAGAAAATATCAGGATTTTGTACGGTGGTAGCGTAACACCGAGTAATGCTGCAGATTTATTTGCACAACCTGATGTAGATGGTGGATTGATTGGCGGTGTGAGCTTAAACTCTACCGAGTTTCTAAGTTTATGTTCCATAGCGATGAGCGCATAATATGTACGAAGTATTGATGGTTGTTTACTTGGTGGTTGCAATTGGTCTAGTAGGACTAATTTTAATCCAGCAAGGTAAAGGTGCTGACATGGGAGCCTCTTTTGGCGCCGGTGCATCAGCCACTCTGTTCGGTTCATCAGGTGCTGGTAACTTTTTGACCCGTTCAACTGCAGTTTTAGCGATTGGTTTTTTTGCTCTTAGCCTGATAATCGGCAACTTGAGTGCGAACCATACTAAGTCTGAAGATGCGTGGAAAGATTTAAGCTCAGATGCTGCTCAAGTTACCGAACAGGTAACAGAGCAAGTTAAGCAAGAGAGCGAAAAGTCTGAAGAGAAAATTCCAGACTAAGCTAAATTTCTGGAATTGGTAGGGACTAAATAATTAGTTCCTTTTATCAAGGTCGTGATCACCTCAATGTCACAACAAAGGCCAGATAATAAAGAGTTACAATCACATGCGGATGTGGTGGAATTGGTAGACACGCCAGCTTGAGGGGCTGGTGAGCGCAAGCTCGTGGGGGTTCAAGTCCCCCCATCCGCACCAAATTTTTGGTTTCTTAATTCGAAATCAAAGATAATAATGCAAACATCAGTTTTGCTTTATTATTGCAAGTAGAGTGAAATCTCAATATACTTGCACCAGTTGACGCGGGGTGGAGCAGTTTGGTAGCTCGTCGGGCTCATAACCCGAAGGTCGTCGGTTCAAATCCGGCCCCCGCAACCAGCTTCTCAGTAACAGGCTATAATAGTCTCTTATTGTTTACAGGTTCTAAACTCAACGACCTCGTTATTACGGGGTTTTTTGTTATCTGGGACTTAAAGAATGCCGTTTTTACGGCGTTATACTGGGGCTATATGTCCCTTTTTTGTTTTTCGGGGGGTAACCTTGGCAACTATAGAAAATAGACTGGAAGAGATGCTTAAATCTCCAGTTGAAGCACTTGGCCACACGCTTTGGGGTTTGGAGTATGTTCAAGCAGGCAAACACTCAATCCTAAGAGTATATATAGATAATGAAAAAGGCATTTTCATCGAAGATTGTGCCGAAACCAGCCGTCAGGTCAGTGCTGTGCTCGATGTTGAGGATCCCATTTCAACCGAATACACATTAGAAGTTTCCTCTCCCGGTGTAGACAGGCCGCTATTTAAAGCTGAGCAATATGCTGCTTACATCGATGAGACTGTAAAGATTCAACTGACTATGCCTGTTGCGGGTAGTCGTAATTTAAAGGGGACCGTCACAGGCATTGAGGGGCAGATGCTCTCATTGACAGTCGATGGTAACGAACTGATTATTGCTTTGGATAATATCCGTAAAGGCAACCTAATCGCTAAGTTTTGATGGATTCAAAAATCAACGAGGCAAGAGGATGAATAAAGAGATTCTGCTAGTCACTGAAGCGGTTTCAAATGAGAAAGGTGTTCCTCGCGAGAAGATTTTCGAAGCGCTGGAAATAGCCTTAGCTACAGCAACTAAGAAAAAATATGAAGGCGACATCGAAGTTCGTGTAGAGATCGATCGTAAAACCGGTGGTTATGAAACTTTCCGTCGTTGGATGGTTGTTGAAGACACGGGTGAGCCTTTAGAGAACCCTTTCAGTGAAATTACACTGGAAGCGGCTCAATTTGAAGAGCCTGAAATCCAGCTTGGCGAGTATATCGAAGACGATATCGAGTCAGTGGTATTCGACCGTATTACGACTCAAACTGCGAAACAAGTGATCGTACAGAAAGTACGTGAAGCCGAACGAGCTCAAATTGTCGATCAGTTTAAAGACAAACAAGGTGAGTTAATCACCGGTGTAGTTAAGAAGAGCAACCGCGAAAGTGTCGTGGTCGATTTGGGCAACAATGCGGATGCAGTGTTGTTTAAAGAAGACCTGATCTCTCGTGAAAGCTTCCGTCCTGGTGACCGTGTTCGTGCATTACTATTTGATGTTCGCCCCGAAGCTCGTGGCGCTCAACTGTTCTTGACTCGTACTCAGCCGGATATGCTGATTGAGCTTTTCCGTGTAGAAGTGCCGGAAATTGCCGATGAGATGATCGAGATCATGGGCGCCGCTCGTGATCCGGGTTCACGCGCAAAGATCGCTGTGAAATCTAACGACCGTCGTATCGATCCAATCGGTGCCTGTGTTGGTATGCGTGGTGCTCGTGTTCAGGCCGTTTCGAATGAGCTTAATGGTGAGCGTGTTGATATCGTACTTTGGGATGATAATCCAGCCCAGTATGTGATCAATGCAATGTCACCCGCTGATGTAGCTTCTATCATCGTTGATGAAGATAACCACTCGATGGATATCGCCGTTGAAGCCGATAGCTTAGCTCAGGCAATTGGCCGTAATGGTCAGAACGTTCGTTTGGCGACTCAACTTTCTGGTTGGGAACTTAACGTGATGACCGTTGCTGATATGCAAGCTAAGCATCAAGCTGAAAGTGCTAAAGTCGTTAACTTGTTTGTTTCGGCATTAGAAGTTGATGAAGATTTTGCACAAGTGCTTGCTGATGAAGGCTTCACCTCGTTAGAAGAGGTTGCTTATGTACCAACATCTGAGCTTATGGAAATTGATGGATTTGACGAAGATATCGTTGAAACCTTAAGAGAGCGCGCTAAAGCCGCGATCTCTACTCGTGCACTAGCTTCAGAAGAAGCGCTTGATGGTGCCGAGCCAAGTGAGGACCTACTTGCACTCGAAGGTCTAGAGAGACATCTAGCGTTTGTATTCGCAAGTAAAGGCGTTATTACACTAGAAGATTTAGCCGAACAAGGCATTGATGACTTGATCGACATTGAAGAATTAACAGAAGAAAAGGCTGGTGAGCTCATCATGGCAGCCCGTAATATCTGTTGGTTTGGCGACGAAGAATAACTCGCTCAACAGAGGGGATTTTACAGATGGCAGATACAACAGTAGAAAAACTGGCCAGTGAAGTAGGAAAAAGTGCTGACAGATTAGTAGAGCAGTTTTCCGAAGCCGGTATTAAGAAATCTAAAGCTGACACGGTTTCCGAGTCAGAAAAACAGCAATTGTTAGACTTCTTGAAGAAGCAACATGGCGGCGAATCGGCTCCAACTAAAATGACACTGCAACGTAAGTCAGTGTCTACCTTGAGCGTAGGTTCTGGTAGTGATTCAAAAGACGTAAAAGTCGAAGTTCGCAAGAAGCGTACTTTCGTTAAGCGTGATCCTGCAGCAGAAGCCGCAGCTGAAGCTGCTGCGAAAGCGGAAGCAGAAGCTAAAGCTGCTGAAGAAGCGGCTTCAAAAGTTAAAGCCGATGCCGAAGCGAAAGCTAAAGCAGAAGCTAAGGCTAAAGCCGATGCTGAAGCGAAAGAGAAGGCTAAAGCCAGCGCAGCTGAGAAAGCTAAGCCTGTAGCAGTTACCGCTGAAGAGAAAGCGGCGCAAGATGAAGCCGACAAGCTTCAAGCTGCTAAAGATGCAGCGGCTAAATCTAAAGCTGATGAAGAAGCCAAAGCAGCTGCAGAAGTAGCGAGAAAGCTTGCTGAAGAAAATTCTGCTCGTTGGGCTGATGAAGAGAAGCAACGTAAAGAATCAGAGAAGACTGGTGATCATCACGTAACGACTTCTACAGAAGCGCGTGCAGCGGAAGATACTGCCGATGCTAATGCTGAGAAGCGCGGTCGTCGTCCTCGTAAGGCTACACCTGCACCAGCGGCTGCACCTGCAAACACAGGTAAAGGCAAGCGTCGTGGCGGTAAAGATAACCGTCGTGATAGCCGTAATGCACGCGGTGGACGTAATGCCCGTAACAATCGTAGTGTCGCGCCTGAGTCTATGGATCATGCATTCACTAAGCCTGTAGCCGCAGTTAAAACCGATGTAAGCATTGGTGAAACCGTTTCAGTTTCTGAGCTGGCATCTAAGATGTCAATCAAGGCAACTGAAATCATCAAGCAGATGATGAAGATGGGCTCTATGGTTACTATTAACCAGGTGCTTGATCAAGAAACTGCTCAACTTGTTGCCGAAGAGATGGGACATAAAGTTGTTCTGACTCGTGAGAACGAACTCGAGCATCAAGTACTTGCGGATCGTGACGGTAATATTCAAGCCGAATCACGCGCTCCGGTTGTAACTATCATGGGTCACGTTGACCACGGTAAGACCTCACTGCTTGATCACATTCGTCGTGCTAAAGTTGCTTCAGGCGAAGCCGGTGGTATTACCCAGCATATCGGTGCATACCACGTTGAAACTGACAATGGCATGATCACCTTCCTCGATACTCCTGGTCACGCGGCATTTACAGCCATGCGTGCTCGTGGTGCGAAGGCAACTGATATCGTTATCTTGGTTGTTGCTGCTGATGATGGTGTTATGCCACAGACTATTGAAGCTATTCAACACGCGAAAGCGGGTGGCGTACCTCTGATCGTTGCCGTTAACAAGATGGATAAGCCAGAAGCCGATCCTGAGCGTGTGAAGAGTGAGCTTTCACAGCACGGTGTGATGTCTGAAGATTGGGGCGGAAACAACATGTTTGTTCACGTTTCAGCGAAGAGCGGTGAAGGTATCGATGAGCTGCTTGAAGGCATTCTTCTTGAAGCTGAAGTACTCGAGCTTAAAGCTATCAAAGAAGGCATGGCTGCAGGTGTGGTTGTTGAGTCTAAGTTGGATAAGGGCCGTGGTCCGGTTGCAACTGTATTGGTTCAGGAAGGTACACTTAAGCAAGGCGATATCGTTCTTTGTGGTCTGGAATACGGTAAAGTTCGTGCTATGCGCGATGAAAATGGCAGAGCTGTCACAGAAGCCGGTCCTTCAATTCCTGTAGAGATCTTAGGCCTTTCAGGAGTACCGTCTGCAGGTGATGAAGCGACAGTGGTTCGTGATGAGCGTAAAGCTCGTGAAGTTGCACTCTATCGTCAAGGTAAGTTCCGTGATGTTAAGCTTGCACGTCAGCAGAAGTCTAAGCTTGAAAACATGTTTGCTAACATGGTTGAAGGTGAAGTTCAGGAACTCAATATCGTGCTTAAGGCCGATGTACAAGGTTCACTTGAAGCGATTTCAGATTCATTGAACAAGCTTTCAACTGATGAAGTTAAAGTTAATATCATCGCCCGCGGCGTTGGTGGTTTGACTGAGACTGATGCTTCACTTGCTGCAGCTTCTAATGCCATTATGGTCGGTTTCAACATTCGAGCCGATGCACAGGCACGTAAAGTTATCGATAGCGAAAGTGTAGATCTACGTTACTACAGTGTTATCTACCATTTGATTGATGAAGTCAGAAATGCGATGAGCGGTCTACTTGCTCCTGAATTTAAGCAAGTGATTCTTGGTCTTGCTGAAGTTCGTGATGTATTTAAGTCTCCTAAGATTGGCGCTATCGCCGGTTGTATGGTTACTGAAGGTACCATCAAGCGCAGCGCACCAATTCGCGTACTTCGTGAAAACGTTGTTATCTATGAAGGTGAGCTAGAGTCACTTCGTCGATTTAAAGATGACGTTGCCGATGTTCGTAACGGAATGGAATGTGGTATCGGTGTGAAGAACTATAATGATGTCAGAGTTGGCGATCAGATAGAGGTCTTCGAAACAATCGAAATAGCACGCTCCTTAGAAGCGTAAAGCGTTAAGAGGGCGGCGTTAGCCGCCCTTTTTATTTAGATAGCTTTCATGGGAAAGCTATTTATTTACAACATAATGGCAAATTATTATGGCAAGAGAATTTAGTCGAACACGTCGTATTGCACAGCAGTTACAACAAGAGTTGGCTCAAGTGTTACAGCGTGATATGAAAGACCCTCGTATCGGTTTTGTCACAGTCAATGACGTTGATGTATCTCGTGATTTGAGCTACGCGAAGGTTTATGTGACTTTCTTTGAAGAAGATGAAAAGCTTGTTCAAGAGAAGGTTGAGGCGTTAGATGCTGCTGCCGGTTACATCCGTTCATTGGTCGCAGGGCGCATGAAATTGCGGGTCATGCCTGAACTTCGTTTTATCTACGATAGCTCGTTGGTAGAAGGTATGCGCATGTCTAACCTGGTTTCTCGTGTGATCAGCGATGATGAAGCAAAGCAGAAGCAGCATTCTGATCAGCAAGATACACCACAAAACACAGATGATAAGTCGGAAGGTGAAGAGTAATGGCTCGTCGTCCTCGTGGTCGCTTTATCGATGGAATACTACTCCTGGATAAAGATACTGGCATGAGTTCGAACTTTGCTCTGCAGAGAGTCAAGCGCATCTTTAATGCCGCTAAAGCGGGTCATACCGGTGCGTTGGACCCGTTAGCTACGGGCATGCTTCCTATCTGCCTTGGAGAGGCTACAAAGTTCTCTCAGCATCTTCTTGACGCCGATAAGCGATATACCGTAACGGCTAAGCTTGGGGAAAGAACCGATACCAGTGATTCCGACGGCGAAGTGGTACAGACCCGTCCCGTTAATTTTAGCCAAGAGCTATTGATGGAGTCATTGGATTACTTTCGTGGTGAAACCATGCAAGTCCCTTCCATGTACTCGGCGCTTAAATATCAAGGTCAACCTCTGTATAAATATGCCCGTGAAGGCATAGAGGTTCCCAGAGTTGCACGTCCAATCAATGTCTTTGAGCTTAACTTTATCGGCCTGGAAGGCGATGAGTTGACGCTGGATATTCATTGTTCGAAAGGAACTTATATTCGCACTATCACCGATGATCTTGGTGAGATGTTAGGTTGTGGCGCCCATGTGATCATGTTACGCAGAACGCAGGTAGCTGAATATCCTTACGAGCGTATGGTCAGCCTTGAGCAGCTCAATGAGATGGTGGCGAAAGCTGAGGCTGAAGAGATTGAGCCAAAAACTGTGCTGGACCCCTTGTTATTGCCTATGGACACGGCTGTCAGCAAGTTTAAAGAAATTAACTTATCTGACAGCGTTGCGCCATATTTGATGAACGGAAACCCTGTTCAAGTGCCTGTAATCGATGGGCTTGATGACGGCGAATTAGTTCGGATCACTATTGGCGATGAACATAAATTTGTTGGTATTGGTTCTATGAATGATGATGGCTTATTAGCACCTAAACGCCTGATTGTGGTGCGTGATCCATCTTCTGAGTCGAACTGATTATATCGAATGTTATCTGTATTGGGCTTTATCAAGCTTAGGTTACAGATAGTTATTGCGTATCTTATCTAGAATAGGTAAAATGCCGCGCTCACTTTAGCTGAGTTAGTGATTGGCTAAAGCTTATTAATGCATTATTTGGAGAGACAAAATGTCACTAAATGCTGAACAAACTGCAACAATCCTGGCTGAATTCGGTCGTTGTGAAGGCGATACTGGTTCTACTGAAGTTCAGGTAGCTCTTTTAACTGCACAGATTAACCATCTGCAAGGTCACTTTAAAGAGCACAAGCATGATCATCACTCACGTCGTGGTCTTTTACGTATGGTAAACACACGTCGTAAACTTCTTGCATACCTGAAGCGTACTGAAAATGTTCGTTACCAGGAACTAATCAAGAAGCTAGGTCTACGTCGTTAATATCGACTGGATTTAGATAAAGGAGGCTTAGGCCTCCTTTTTTATTGCCTGTAGAAAGGCAGGAGAGGACAAAGTTCCTAGGTGCTAGTACCTAGAACCTAGAACCTTATGACTTACTACTGAGCTATAGATAGAGCTGGGAGGGCTGTACTAGGCAAGGAGATGAGCACAAAAGATGTGGATTCTAAAGCAAGTTCAGAATGACGCCCAAAGTGAAAGCACATAGGTTAGAGTGAAGGGATTTAGGCTAGTGTGAAGGCTCTGAAGCTAGTGTTTTATGTAAGCACAGAGTGGTGAGCATTTGAACATTGATTAAACTATTCTGCTCGACCCTCTCGACCCTCTCGACCCTATATATGGCTGATACTCGCAGTTTGAGGTTTAATATAATTATCTTCAAATTCTTTCTGTGTCACCGGTTTGCTGAAATAAAACCCTTGTCCTATCTGGCAATTATTACTATTTAACCAATCCAACTGCTCTTTATTTTCAATTCCTTCGGCAACGATGTTTAAGTTTAGCTGTTGACCTAGCATCAAAATAGTCGATGCGATCGCACTCTCATTCGGAAGGTCTGTGACGAAACAGCGATCAATTTTCATCGTGGTAATGGGCAGGTGTCTCAGATAGGAGAGTGAAGAGTAACCCGTTCCAAAATCATCCACTGCGATACCAAACCCAGTTGATTTAAGCTGCTGAAGTTTCGATATGGCAAGCTCAATATCATTCATCAGCGAGGTTTCTGTTATCTCAATTTCAAGCAGATCAGGACTAATTTGATACCTGAGTGCTAACTGTTTGATGTCGGGGACTAAGCTGGCATCGGCAAATTGCTGAGAGGCAACGTTGACCGCGATAGGTAAAGCAAAATTATATTCCTTTTGCCATTTTCTGATGGTTTTGCAGGCTTCTTCGATGACCCAACGCCCGATAGGAATAATAATTCCTGTCTCTTCAGCCACGGGAATAAAGGACATAGGACTGATTAAACGGCCATCTTTCTGCCATCTGATGAGGGCTTCACAGGCAACAACTTTGCCGGTTTTAATATCGAACTTAGGCTGATAATGAAGTACAAACTCTCCATTTTTCAGTGCGTCATGCAGCGAGGCTTCGGTACGGAGTCTTACCGCCGCACGTTCAGTCATCTGCTGTTTGAAAAACGCCCATTGATTAGAACCTGCAGCCTTAGCGCTATACATAGCAATATCCGCATGACGAATAAGATCTTCTGCGCTCATTCCATCATCGGGATAGATGGATATACCTACTGAGGCGGCAGGATGGATAGTATGCTCATTGAGCTGCATGGGAGTATTGAGCTGGAGCAGAAGCTTGTCGACAAAGTCAGCTGCTTGATCCGGAGTGCGGAGCTCGTCGGCTAAGATAACAAATTCATCCCCACCGAGTCTGGCTACGGTCCCGTTATCCCCGACTACGCGTTCGAGTACCCGGGCTATCCGTGCTAAAAACTGGTCACCAATCGCATGTCCGAGTGAGTCATTGATATTTTTGAATCTATCGAGATCGATAAACAGCATACAGAATTGATGTTTATGAACACGCGCTCTTTGAATCGTGACAGCAATCGTTTCCAGTAATAAAGTACGATTTGGCAGGCCTGTTAATGGATCTCGGGTCGCCATTTTTCTGAGCTTACTCTGTGTCTGACCAAATTGAATAAGAATTTGATTAAACTTGGATGTTACCAACCCTAATTCATCATCAGTATGTGATTTAGCCATGGGGAGCAAGTTTTCATCGGGAGATTCAGGATCAATTTTGTCGATAGCTTCACTGATCTCTGCAATAGGTTTAGTTAAAAAACGATGAAAGACAATGGAGAGTACTAATGTGATAAGTAGTGCTCGAGCTAAAGTGGCGATCAAGCTGAATTTGAGTTGTGAAAAAAGTGAATCTGTCAGCCCTTGGGTATCATAAAAAACCGTTAATGTGCCAATAAGCTGCTGTTTCTCGGTGCCTTCAAAATAAAAAGGTCGATAAAGAGAACGAGAGATCTCTTTCAGGTCACCAAAGAGTTTGTTGCTGAAGTCTTCAAAGATATTCGGATATGACTTCTTACTTAAGACCGAAACAAACATTGAGCCATCATCGAGCTCAATTACAGCCGAACCTACGTGTTCAACTTTTAGCACGCCCTCTAAAGTTTGTTTGGCAAGATTGTCATCGAGTGCCCATACGGCATTGGCCGCAGGTTGCTCCACCGAATCGAGTAATTCAGTTTGTGAGTCTTTAAGACCATCTCGTGCAGACACTCCTACTAATGCAATTTCGACGATAAAAATCGCAATCGCAAAGAATAATGCGGAAAAAACGACAAGACTCGTCTGTTTCCATGTAAGAGATTTAAAGCCTGCATTCATTTGACCATCCTTTATACCAGTGAACTGATACCAAAAATTCAGGTTTTACGGCTATTCCAAAAGGAATTTTTCCAGATACTACTCACTTTAGAGAAAAGTTTCTGCTTTGTCATCACTATGTGCCCTTTATCTATTGATTAGAGATGAAGTATACTTGTCCGCGAAATTAAGGTAATTAAAATTAAGGAATGGTTCACGTGAATCCAATCGTAAAGAGTTTTGAATATGGTCAGCACACAGTCACGCTAGAGACTGGGGTTATTGCACGTCAAGCCGATGCCGCCGTTTTGGCAAGTATGGGTGATACCACAGTATTGGTTACTGTTGTTGGGAAGAAATTTGAAGAGCCAGGTCGTGACTTTTTCCCACTAACTGTTAATTACCAGGAAAAGACTTACGCTGCGGGTAAGATCCCAGGTGGTTTTTTCAAGCGTGAAGGCCGTCCATCTGAAAGCGAAACATTGATTGCCCGCCTTATTGACCGTCCAATCCGTCCACTATTCCCAAATGGCTTCAAGAATGAAGTTCAGGTAATTATCACAGTAGTTTCTGTCGATCCTGAAATCAATCCTGATGTTATTTCGATGATTGGTACTTCAGCTGCATTGGCTATATCTGGTCTGCCTTTCAATGGTCCACTAGGTGTGGCACGTGTTGGTTATACTGACGGCGAATATGTTCTTAACCCGAATGTCAGTCAACTTGTTGATAGTGATCTTGACCTGATTGTTGCCGGTACTCAAGGTGCTGTCTTGATGGTTGAGTCTGAAGCGGCTGCACTTCCAGAAGAAGTGATGCTAGGTGGTGTGGTTTATGGCCATGACCAACAGCAAGTTGTTATCAGTGCCATTAATGAGCTAAAAGCTGAAGCAAGCAAGCCTGCATGGGATTGGACAGCTCCAGTTCAAGACGCAGACCTTGTTGCTAAAATTAAAGATTTAGCCGAGGCCGAGATGGCCGCTGCTTACCAAATTGAAGTTAAGCAAGATCGTTACACTCAAGTTGGCGTTGTAAAATCTGCTGCTAAAGAAGCATTATTGGCTGAAAACCCAGAAGCTGATTTGCGCGAAATCGACGGCCTTCTTGGTAGCTTAGAGAAGAAAGTCGTTCGTAGCCGCATCATTGCCGGTAACCCGCGTATCGATGGTCGTGAACCTGATATGGTTCGTGGCTTGAACGTTATGGCTGGTGTGCTTCCACGTACTCACGGTAGTGCTTTGTTCACTCGTGGTGAAACTCAGGCCCTTGTTACTTGTACTCTAGGTACAGAGCGTGATGCACAGAAAGTTGACAGCATCATGGGTGAGTACACTAACCGCTTTATGCTGCATTATAACTTCCCTCCATATTCTGTTGGTGAAACAGGATTTGTTGGTTCGCCTAAGCGCCGCGAAATCGGTCACGGTAAGCTAGCATGGCGCGGTATCAATGCCGTAATGCCTTCTGCAGAAGAGTTCCCATACAGCGTTCGTGTTGTATCTGAAATCACTGAATCTAACGGTTCAAGCTCTATGGCTTCAGTTTGTGGTACTTCACTTGCTCTTATGGATGCGGGTGTACCAATTAAGACATCTGTTGCCGGTATCGCTATGGGTCTGGTTAAAGAAGGTGACGACTTCGTCGTTCTTTCTGACATCTTGGGTGATGAAGATCATCTTGGTGACATGGACTTTAAAGTTGCGGGTACTCGTGATGGTATTACTGCACTGCAGATGGATATCAAGATTGAAGGTATCAATAAAGAGATCATGCAGATCGCACTGCAGCAAGCCTATGGCGCACGTGTTCATATCCTGAATGTTATGGACCAGGCTATTGGTTCGCATCGCGACGATATCTCTGATCATGCTCCACGTATCACAACGCTTAAGATTAACCCTGAGAAGATCCGTGACGTGATTGGTAAAGGTGGTGCAACTATCCGCGCACTTACCGAAGAGACGGGTACAACTATCGAACTTGAAGATGACGGTACTGTTAAGATCGCATCGGCAAACGGTGATGCAACGAAAGAAGCAATCCGTCGTATCGAAGAGATCACTGCAGAAGTTGAAGTCGGTACTATCTATAACGGTAAAGTTGTTCGTATCGTTGATTTCGGTGCGTTCGTTACTATTCTTCCGGGTAAAGATGGTCTGGTTCATATCTCTCAGATCGCTGAAGAGCGTGTTGCTAACGTTTCTGATTACCTACAGACTGGTCAAGAAGTCAAAGTTAAGGTGATGGAAGTCGATCGCCAGGGCCGTGTACGTCTTTCTATGAAAGAAGCTGCGCCTAAAGCTGAAGCTGCACCAGCCGAGTAAACCTATCTTGTAAAGATATGTTGAATATGAAAAGGAGACCTTAGGGTCTCCTTTTTTATGCCTGAATTTCATGATACCAATCGGTATAAGAAAGTGATCTACTCAGAGTTTTTTTTGGCAAACTAATTCAAGGCGAATGGATGAGGGAATGGTGCTCCCTTCTGAAGTCATTCAACGCAGAAGTAGGCAGCCAAAAACACTCCTGAAAGGCGAGTTTTAGCGCTTTCTATGCAGCGTTAACGAGCTTAAACGTAGAAAAACTATGCTTTTCACTCGTTGTCTTGCCTCAGAAGCGCTAAATTCTCGCTGAGCGAGCACATCTTTATACCGATTGGTATAACTGATTGATGAAATAATTAAATCCTTGATAGCCGTAGTGATAGGGGATTGCTATGATTACAAGCACTGGTGAACTCAAAGGGTTAAATGGATGATTCAAAAGATGCGGACAGTCGCAGTAGTGGTTTTGGCTGGTATGAGTATTTTGCTAACAGGATGTGTCTCAACTCAGTCTGGCGCGAATGAGCAGGGTAAGGTCATGGTTGAACCTGTTATGCCTGATTATAAGCTTGAAATCACCTTAGCTAAATTAAATGAAATTTTGTCATCAGCCGAGTTAACCGATGAGCAAAGAGCCAGGTTTCACTATGACCGCGGCGTTATCTATGACAGCGTCGGGCTGCGTATCTTGAGTCGAATAGATTTTCATCAGGCGTTGAAATTACAACCTAATCTTGCCGATGCATACAATTTCATTGGAATTTATTATACCCAGGAAGGAGAATTTGAAAGCGCTTATGAAGCATTCGATGCGGTTTTAGAGCTCTCTCCCGATTACGATTACGCCTTTCTTAACCGTGGTATCGCTCTGTATTATGGTGAACGTAACGCGCTTGCCGTATCAGATATGGAGTCTTTCTACTCTCAGGATCAAAAAGATGGTTATCGTGCACTCTGGCTCTACCTGACCGAAAGTGAGATAAGCGTTGAACAGGCTAAAATAAGACTCGAATATAACCGAACTCAACTGACACCAAATGCCTGGTCTAATGAATTGGTTGATTTCTATCTAGGGAACAAGAGTCGGGAACAGGTTTTTGCGGCTGCTAAAGAGGGGCTTTCTCATCCCAATGAGTACGCCGAAAGACTTTGTGAAGCCTATTTCTATATCGCCAAAATTTCCCAGCAGCAGGGAAACTACAATGATGCGGCAAATTATTTCAGGCTAGCTTTAGCGACGAATATCTACGATTTTGTAGAACATAGATACGCCAGGATAGAGCTTGCTAAAATTAATGCTAAACTCTATGCCGAAGAGTCAGCCAAGAACCCTCATTAAGACCTATCTATAGTGCAATGAAACCATGCAATCTTTTATCCAGGTTGCATGGTCATTCAGACCTTTCTCTTATTGGGATCATAACTTTCTTTAAACCCAGACTCTACAATTTCGCTATGATTTGAGACCCCCTATGCTAGCTTTCACGCACAGTGAGGCATTCAGAATGAAATATTTTTTGTATTCGCCCACTCAGCAGGTTTAATCTAGCTGTCACTGTCTAGCCAAGTCTTAGTCTAACCGCTATAATTGCCGCCTTTTAGAACACCAGAATCTGCAGGTTATCATGTCAGGCAATAAAGTTGAGGTCGACAAGCGTCGTACTTTCGCCATTATCTCTCACCCCGATGCGGGTAAGACCACCATTACCGAGAAGGTACTTTTATTTGGCAACGCGCTGCAGAAGGCTGGTACTGTAAAAGGTAAGAAGTCCGGGCAACATGCCAAATCTGACTGGATGGAGATGGAGAAAGATCGTGGTATTTCGATCACAACCTCTGTGATGCAGTTCCCCTATAGCGGTGCGCTCGTTAACCTTCTCGATACTCCGGGTCACGAAGATTTCTCTGAGGATACTTATCGTACTCTTACTGCTGTTGACTCATGTTTAATGGTGATTGACTCGGCGAAAGGTGTTGAGCAGCGTACGATTAAACTGATGGAAGTAACACGACTTCGTGATACGCCTATCATCACCTTCATGAACAAACTCGATCGTGATATACGTGATCCATTAGAGTTGATGGATGAGGTTGAGAAGGTATTGAATATTGCTTGTGCCCCTATTACCTGGCCAATTGGTTGTGGTAAAGAGTTCAAGGGGGTTTACCATCTTCTACGTGATGAAGTGATCCTCTATCAGAGTGGTCAGGGACACACGATTCAGGATTCGACAATCATCAAGGGGTTAGATAACCCTGAGCTGGATGCCGCTATCGGCACTTACGCCGAAGAGGTGCGAGAGGAGCTGGAGTTAGTTCTTGGCGCATCGAACGAGTTCGACCTTGAGCTGTTTCTTGCTGGTGAGTTGACTCCCGTTTACTTCGGCACCGCCTTAGGTAACTTTGGTGTGGATCATATTCTCGATGGTATCGTTGAGTGGGCACCTAAACCACAGGCACGCGAAACCGAAGTCAGAGAAGTGCAGCCGGAAGATGAAAAGTTCAGTGGTTTTGTATTTAAGATCCAAGCCAACATGGATCCTAAACACAGAGACAGAGTGGCATTTATGCGCATCTGTTCCGGACGTTACGAACAAGGCATGAAGATGCATCACGTTCGTCTGGGTAAAGATGTGAACGTCAGCGATGCTTTGACCTTTATGGCAGGCGATCGACACCGTGCCGAAGTTGCCTACCCGGGTGACATCATAGGTCTACACAATCACGGTACTATGCGTATCGGTGATACCTTTACTCAGGGTGAAAAGCTGCGTTTTACCGGTATACCAAACTTCGCACCTGAAATGTTCCGTCGTATACGTTTGAAAGACCCTTTGAAACAGAAGCAGTTGCTGAAAGGACTGGTTCAGCTTTCCGAAGAGGGAGCGGTTCAGGTCTTCAGGCCTATAGATACTAACGACTTGATCGTTGGTGCCGTCGGTATACTCCAGTTTGAGGTCGTTGTTGGCCGCTTAAAATCTGAGTATAAGGTTGAAGCAATCTACGAAGCTATCAGCGTTTCGACTGCCCGTTGGGTGTATTGTGATGATGAAAGGAAACTTGAAGAGTTCAGACGTAAGTGCAGCACCAACTTAGCACTCGATGGTGGTGATAACTTGACTTACATTGCGCCTACTATGGTTAACCTGAATCTCTCCATGGAACGCTATCCGGATATTAAGTTCGCGAAGACGCGTGAAAACTAAAATTAATTGCCAGACTCAATTTTACAGATAGTTTCTAAAAATCAGTTTTTAGAATTAGCTTTTAAAATTAGTCTCTGCATTTAGCATTTTTAAAACCCCTTACGAAAGTTTGGGGTTTTTTTATGCGTTATATATGATAGATACGTATCAACTGATATAAGTCAGCTATCGGGAGGGGAATAATGAACTGGATTGTTAGATTGTGGAGCGGTTATATCAACTGGTGTGACCGTATGGGGCTCACACCTGAAAATCGGCGTAGCTGCGCTCCCAGGCTCACAGACCCAGAGTTGAGTGTCGATAGTGATACCGAGAGGCCTGTTTCAAACTCTGCTAATAAGACCAAAGGGGAGTCATAGCGTGCCAACTCCTACTTCACATCCAAACAATAGTTCACCTCAAGTTGATGGCTTATCACCAACAAAGCTGAGAATGATTGACAGCCACGCCCACCTGGACTTTCCTGAGTTCGATATCGACCGTGAACAGGTGTTCGATGCAATGAGAAGCGCTGGAATAGAGTCCGCCATCATTCCCGGGGTGTCACCCGAGCGTTGGGATAATCAAATCGCAGTAGCAAGGCAATTTAACTGCCCTTATGCGCTGGGCATCCACCCCTGGTATTGCCATTCAGAGTCGATATCGTTATTCGATGATCTAAAAGAGCGGGTTTCAAGGTGCTGCGATGATGTGAAACTGGTCGCCATCGGAGAGTGTGGTCTGGATAAGTTACGAAAAAGTAATTGGCAGGCACAATTGATTCAGTTCGAACGACAACTGGCACTGGCAAAAGAGCTGGAATTGCCAATTATTTTACATGTTGTTAAAGCTCACAACGAGATGCTGGCGCTGTTGAAACGGTATGCTCTGCCTAAGGCTGGCGTCATACATGGCTTTTATGGTGGCGCTGAGCTTGCTAACGAGTATATTCGACTGGGTTACAAGTTGGGTATAGGTGGGTTGATTTTGAACGATAGGGCCTTAAAACTTAAAAGTTGCATTGCAAGCATTTCTTTAGATTCTATCCTTATCGAGACCGATTCTCCCTCTATGGCGCCTGATAATTGGCCTGAAACACGCAATACACCGCTTGTTTTGCACTCAATCGTGAAAGAAATAGCAAATTTACAGAAAAAAACTAGTGTTCTAATTTCAGAACATGCTTTTCTCAATGCGGTGCAACTCTTTGACCTTTAGTTTATTTTTAAATAAACAGGTGCTAATCGCATCGGAAGTTGTGAGTAAATCGCTGAAATTAAAGTTCAAAAATTTGATCGGAACGACCCTTTTCGCTACTTGGTCGGGTATAATCGGTCTCGAAAAAGGTTGGTTAACAACATAATTAAAAAGTATTAACAAATAGGGTGATGGTTAATGGATATTTTAATGAGTTTGGTAGGGGTGGTCACCCTACTTGCGATAGCGTTCGCGTTATCGAATAATAGAAAAGCAATTAACAAGCGTACCGTTTTTGGTGCATTAGCAATTCAGGCCGCTTTCGGTGGTTTCGTTTTGTATGTCCCAGTCGGTAAAGATATTCTAAAGGGTATTTCAGATGGCGTGTCTAGCGTTATTGGTTATGCTCAAAACGGTATCGGTTTCTTGTTCGGTGATTTGGCTAACTTTAAAGTTGGTTTCATTTTCGCCATCAACGTTTTACCAGTCATTGTTTTCTTCTCTTCTCTTATTGCTGTTCTTTATTATCTTGGCGTTATGCAGTGGATTATCCGTATTATCGGTGGTGCACTACAGAAAGCTCTTGGTACAAGCCGTACAGAGTCTATGTCAGCAACGGCAAACATCTTCGTTGGTCAAACTGAAGCACCACTAGTTGTACGTCCGTTTATCGCGACTATGACTAACTCTGAGCTATTTGCCATCATGGTAGGTGGTTTAGCGTCTATTGCTGGTTCAGTAATGGCCGGTTATGCGCAGATGGGTGTACCAATCGAATATCTAGTTGCCGCTTCATTCATGGCAGCACCAGGTGGTCTATTAATGGCTAAACTGATGCACCCTGAAACTGAAGAAGCCAAGAACGATATGGAAGATCTTCCAGAAGACCCTGATAAGCCAGCTAACGTTATCGACGCTGCTGCTGCAGGTGCTTCATCTGGTATGCATCTAGCCCTTAACGTTGGTGCAATGCTTCTAGCGTTCGTTGGTTTGATTGCTATGATGAATGGCATCATCGGTGGTGTTGGCGGATGGTTCGGTATGGAAGGTTTAACTCTTGAATTGATTCTTGGTTATATCTTTATGCCTCTTGCATTCCTTATCGGTGTACCTTGGAGCGAAGCACTCGTTGCAGGTTCTTTCATTGGTCAGAAGATCGTGGTTAACGAATTCGTTGCCTACCTGAACTTCGCTCCATACATGAAAGACATCGCTGATGGCGGTATGGTTGTTGCTGAAACAGGTCTAGCTATGACAGATAGAACAAAAGCGATTATCTCTTTTGCTCTTTGTGGCTTCGCTAACTTGTCTTCAATCGCGATTCTTCTCGGTGGTCTAGGTGCTATGGCACCAACTCGTCGCCACGACTTAGCTAAGCTAGGTATGCGTGCAGTAGCTGCAGGTTCACTTGCTAACTTGATGAGTGCGACACTAGCGGGTCTCTTCCTGGCTCTATAACACAAATGTTATAAACGTTAGGTAATCCAGGGGGGTGCCCCTGAACTATGACTCTGCTCAACAGAGCAGAGTCTAAGTTAACACAGCCATTTTTCAGATTTAAATTTGTAAAACATATAGCTAATCTTTAACAGATTAATGATTAGCTGTGTGAGGACAAACACAATTTCAATTTTAGTTTATGTTTAAAATTCGATACGAAATTGTGTGATAGAAATTTTGTGATAATTGTTATTTGATTCGATGTTAAAACTTAGTGTTCTCAATTTTACATCAATACAGTTGTGCTTTGGCACAAAGTAAGTAAAATGCGGCACGATAAAAAGAAACGCTGACTCTTTCTCAAAAGAGCGGCACACCATAAAATAAATGGGGTTGATGATGAAAAACGTTAAAACTTTAGCACTAGCAGCAGCAGCTGTAGCAGTAATGTCTGCACCAACTTTCGCTGCAGACCGTGGTGATGATATCCGCGCCGGCGATTACAGCTGGATGCAGTTCAACGCAATGTACGCGTTTGACGAGCTTCCTTCTGCTGGTGAGAGTGGACACGATTACCTGGAAATGGAATTTGGCGGCCGCGCTGGTGTTGTTGACCTATACGGTTATGTCGATGTATTCAACTTAGCTTCTGGTGATTCAGGCGATAAGGCTGAAGGTACAGCTAACAAGATGTTCATGAAGTTTGCTCCACGCTTCTCTATCGATGCTATCACTGGTTGGGATCTTTCAGCTGGTCCAATCCAGGAAGTTTACATCTCTACTCTATTCAACTGGGGTGGCGGTGTGATCGGTGAAGATGTAAACAATGTTTCCGTAGGTATCGGTGCTGATGTTATGGTTCCATGGTTAGGTAAAACTGGCATGAACCTTTACGGTTACTACGACATTAATGCTAAAGATTGGAACGGTTACCAATTCTCTATGAACTGGTTCAAGCCTTTCTACTTCCT
>PJEL010001255.1_pt1 | contig 26522 bp, 24 predicted proteins | sample 1853271 | NCBI WGS metagenome assembly PJEL01 (sample SAMN08108733, study PRJNA415343) | Invertebrate metagenome, whole genome shotgun sequencing project. | host: Globobulimina | place: Sweden: Gullmar Fjord | collected 2015-08
CGTCAGACAGATACACTCGAATCTGCCTGGTAGATACCAAACAAGATGCCCGCGGGATCAGTAAAGTAGGCGGAGTAACCGACGCCGGGAATAGCTATCTTCGGAACCACACACGTGCCCCCCAAGCTGGTCAGCTTTTCGGTTGCGGCGTCAATATCTTCAACATCGACGATGTTCACCGTGCGCGGCTGCCCATCTTGCGATTGCATAATCGCGCCATCAATACCGGGCGAATCTGTTTCGCCGGTCTTGGTGAGATGATATGCAAACCCAGTATCCCCAAATGTATTGAACGTCCAGCCAAACGCATCTGCAAAAAAGGGCAGACTCTTATCCGGATCAGGTGAGTTCAACTCAAAATGCACAATACGGTTCATCGGCAAAAACTCCACGTCAGTGATACGTTGGGTAGAACATAAATGCTCACAACCGAGAGATGATGGACCAAACGGAATTCGTCAGTGCAAAAAGGGTAGGCGAGTGGTGTTCGTTAGTGCTGACCAATCTGTTAATGAATCAACATGTAAATGCCTCGGATTGCGTGGTCACCCCAAAAGGACGTACAATGATGGCCAACCATGGGCACCACTCATTCTGATCAACCTCTACCCCAACGAATCGGCCAACGTCGGCGCCAATTGCACAGCGATCTGCGCAACATGATGATCGATGTGGCGATGTATGGAGTAATGGTCGGAGCGGGCGAAGCGTACTTCCAGGCGTTTGCGGTAGAAAATGGTGCAAGCGACACTGTTGCAGGCCTCGTCGCGACAATTCCTCTCTTGGGAGGTGCCCTCCTGCAGCTCATTACTCCTCGAGGCGTAGCGTGGGCTGGTTCGTATAGAAAATGGGTGGTGGCGTGTGCGTGTATCCAAGCGCTGGCTTTTGTCCCACTCGTCATCGGCGCGCTGCTTGGTCATATTCCTGCAGTGTTCATCTTTCTGGTCGCCACCGTGTATTGGGGAGGTGCTTACGCGACTGGTCCAGCTTGGATGACGTGGGTGGGTTCGATCGTCCCCAAACCTATCAAATCAAAGTTCTTTGCCAAGCATGCGCGGCTCGTGCAGATCACGATTGTGATGGCCATGCTCGCAACCGGGTTTGCAATTCAATGGGGCGAAAAGCACGGGCACGCATTGTTGCTGTACGCGGTGTTCTTCTTGGTTGCAATTATCGCGCGGTTCATTTCTGCTGGCGCACTGTTTCGTCAGAGTGAACCCCTGACACCTGCTCAAGCTGGCCATCGTGTTCTGTCTTTGCGGGAGGTGCTGCGGCATTTCATACCTCACCGAAGTTCGTCAGTGCCCTCATCGGCCGTCGGGGATATTGATGAGCACAATCCAAAGCGCTACGAGGGCCGCGCACTGGTCTATTTCTTGGCCATGATGGCAGCGGTTCAAATTGCTAATCCGTTTATCGCACCATTCTTGCTCAAGCAACTCAATACGCCGGTACATTCGTTCACGATTTTGCTTGCAGTGGTGTTTGTTGCCAAGGCCATCATGCTCCCGATCTGTGGCGGATTAGCCAAGAAATATGGGCCGATGCGATTACTTTGGGTGGGTGGTATTGCGGTGATTCCATTGCCACTCTTGTGGATGGTGTCTCACGAATTTTGGTTCCTGATCATCATCCAAATCGTCACCGGTATCGCGGCTGCGATGTATGAATTTGGTCTATTCTTGCTCATCCTTGAGACCATTCACGAACGCGACCGCACGAGTGTCATGACCATCTTCAAGTTTGCAGAAGCGACCGCAGGCATTGGCGGTTCACTCCTCGGCGGATGGTTGCTTTGGTGGGGTGGCGAAAATATCTTGGGGTATTACATCGTCTTTGGTGTATCCACCGCGATGCGCTTGCTCGCCATCCTTCTGCTCATTCGACTAAGTGGGATTCGCTTGATCGCTTTACCGCTCGTTATCCGGGCAATCGGCGTCCGTATCGGACTCGGCTCAATTGACCGCCCCATGATGGACGATTAGAAGGTGCCGCCGTGGGTTGAACTGATCGAGAATCGAGAGAATTGCATGCTTTTTGCGATGCATTTTCATTTTTGCCGCCCTTTTGGTCTCTTCGTACGCTAGTTTGGAAAGATCTATTGCGATCGCGTCGTGGCATCGTGCTCAGACATTCCTTTTTTTGACAAAGGGTGATCGTCTCTCTTTCGCTCGTCGATCTGGCGTGCGAACCGAAGGAAACTTGGCGTCATTTCAAGGAATGATGGCCGTGGAGTAGGGTAATGAAACAAGCAAAAAGAAATCAGAATCAAATTGTGGCAACAGCTTTGGGTGTCGCGGCGTGCGCTGTCGCAGCTTCATCATCAACTGCAGTCGCTCAGACCAGTGAACTCTTCCTCACTGAATACGGCGGAACAACCGTGAATGTAGTGCAAGGCGGATCAGTCATCAGGTCGTTCAGTCGATCAGTGAGTAACGATGGGCCTGGCTTTGTAGTCCAAAACACCGTCAAAATGCTCGGTCAAGCTGGCGGATCCACCGGACTTGAGTACGACCTGAATGGCGTTCTTATGTCTGGTACCTATCCGAACCCAGGTTATGACGACTGTTATGACGGTGCAACTGATGGCAGCCGCAACTGGACCATCGCACACAATGACTTTACCTCCAATTTTGCCGTGTTGCAAAGCGATGGCGACTGGGGTGGCTTGACTGTACTATTTGTTCCCGTCAAGCGTTCTTCTGGCATTACGCATGACCCGACAGATGACACGCTGTGGATCACCAACAACATTGGTGGAGTTGATGCGGTCCAGCACTTTGATCTGGCCGGCACCCTCTTGGGTGAATTCCCCGCGATTCACTCCGGCGGGGGTTATGCAATCGCGCTTGACCCTGCTGACGGCACGTTGGGGATCCCCGGTGCGTTTGGTACAGCCAACCAGCTCTTCCAATACAGCAAGACGGGTACGCTATTGCAAACCGTGAGCGTCCCTGGAACCGCTGCAAACATTGTTGGCGCAGAATTCCAGATCGGCCGATCCGGTCCGAACTTGGATATTGAAGGCCGATGCCCCGGAAGAATGTCATTCACGGTTACAGGTGCAACGCCCGGCGGCAATGTCGCATTCATCTACGCGTTCGGCACTGGCTCTGTGATCATCCCCAGTGGTAACCCCTGTGTCGGAACGACGCTCGGCTTGAACGGCAGCGCAACGCTGGCTGCAACCGCAGGTGCAAATGCAGCTGGAACCGCAGTGCTTACTCGCAACGTTCCGCAGGCGGCCTGCAAACGTGTGTATATGCAAGGCTTGGATCTAACGACCTGCAACACCACCAACGTCGAACTTGTGCAATGAGTCAATCGTGGGTTTCTAAACGGAGCCCACTGTTGATGGCAAACACAAATGAGAGTTGTTCATTGAAACACCCCGGCTACTCACTGTGGCCGGGGTGTCTTTTTGTTGTTTAGCAATATGATCCTGTATTCTTCTGTCTATCCATCATTTTTTTCATCGATGGTTACATCTCGACCACGCGGTGCGGTTTGACGATCACGCTTAACATCCAATTGGTCGCTCTCTCGTTTTTTGCCTCTTCGTTTGCTATCGCGGTTGGGCTGATCGCGTTCGCGGCCCAGGCGTTCTCGAAGACGCTGCAATTTTTCAAGCTGCTCATCAGTTAATGTGCCTTCGGTCTTTCGCATAAACGCTTCAAACTGAGCTTGCCGACGTTCTGCAAAATTCTTGAATGTGCGCACTTCGCCCGGCTGCCCGTTTGCGTCAGTCATCCCCATCGCTTCCATTTCACGTTCCTGTTGCATCGCTTCTAAAGCTCCGCGAAATTCGACCTGCTGGTCCGGCGTCAACATCTCCCACACCCGAATCAAATACGCTTCGGGTTGCGGCTTGCCTCGATTAATCTCACGCAAGCGGGCTGTTGCCTTTTCGCTTTCCTTGGTTGGTTTGCGATCTGATGCATTCACCTCGTCTTTATCTTTCGATTGATCTGCCGGGCGATTGTCTTTAGCCTTGCGATCAGGCCGATCGGTTTCCGCAGGTCTTTTTCCCTTGGTTACTTGGCGCAGCCCTCTCATCTCTCCCCGAAACGTTGCAAAATAGGCTTTCACTGCGTCGCTGTATTCTACGAAAACAGCGCGGATCTCAACTTGCTGATCATCGGGCAATTCCATCGTTTTGAGGAGACGACCATACAGGCCGACGTTTGCAGATCGCCCAAAGAACCGTTGTCGATTTGAATCACCAAATCCCATCGACACACCCGGTGCGGGCTGATCCGTTTCGACGTGTGGGCCAGCCAATGGATTGGTGGTGGTACTTTCTTGTTGTGCAAAGGCTTCCGCCGGCGGTGAGAAAAAGGCGGCGCTCCCAATGAACGCAATGCTCAGCACAGCAGATGTCAATAGCCTCACGCATCGAGTGGATCGGTTTGAAAAAGGTAGCATGGATCGGACTCCAGAACTTGCAAACAACAGAACACAGTCAGTACACGAGCGACTCCGTAGATTGGCGCGCAAGCCATCTACAGCCTTATCGATACAATGAATATCGGCTCAACGTCGTGGGCATCAGAATATTGCACCAAAATCAGCCTGCCCGACTCGGACAACCTGCTCGTAAGGTCTATTGAGAAGGCAATTGCTAGCTTTGACCCTGCTCTTGGCCTTGGCTAGGGATGACTTTGACCTCCGGAAACGGCAAATCAATTTGCGAACTTTCGCGAACGTCAGCCAATGGGGGTGATGGAGACGACGGTGGTGGATCTGTTCCCATTTCGTCGGCGGGTTGATTGGATACTACATCATTGTTCTTCTGGACGTTGGCGTGGTCCTTGCGGACAGCAGATGATTGATCTTTTGTGGTTCCATCATCTTCATCCTCGTCAACCTGATCCAAGTGTTCTTGACGAGGGCCAAAGATAGCACTCCCGACGCGCACAATGTTCGCTCCGCATTCGATTGCGATTTCGTAATCGCTACTCATTCCCATTGACAAAACATTGAATGCTTCACCACATCGTCCCGTTTTGCGAAGATCCTCAAACAAATCTGCGCAGCGTTCGAAACAGGCTCGGATACTGACTTCATCATCCGTCCGAGGACCCATGCACATGAGGCCACGCATGCGTAACCCTGACATCGAATGAATCAGTTCTGCCAAGGGGCCAACGGCCGCAATTGCGCATCCGAATTTCGTATCCTCGAATGAAGCGTTGATTTGTAGCAGAACATCGACGGGATGATCGGTATTCAATGCGGCCTCTTGGATCTCTTCTGCGAGCCGCAGTGTGTCCACGGAGTGAACCAGTGCAACCAGACCAACCGCCTTTTTGACTTTGTTGCGCTGGAGGTGGCCAATCATGTGCCAGCGAACGCGCTCGGGGAGCGTTACTCGTCTCGAGCTGGTGAGCGTGCGATGACGGGCCATGAATTCGTCGATTGAGGCGACCCGCTTGGCGAGATTTTGGACCCGGCTTTCGCCGAAATCTGCGTGCCCCATTTCGATGAGTTCGCGAATCTGTTCCGGCTGGGCGTATTTGGTAACCGCTACAAGGTGCACATCGCTAGGCCGTCGGCCTGACCGCTGGGCGGCATCGGCAATACGCCCTTGTACATCTTGATAACGCTGCTTGAGTGGTGAAGAATTGGTCATCTGCATCCGGGGTGGCTCATATTCGTCCTTGAATGGCCTCGGCTTACAACAGGTCACAGATCATGCGCCCAAAACCGAGGATCGTCAGCCGACGGGCGGGATCATCCTGAATCCAAACATCGTCGGCGACCGTTTTGCTCCCCAAAGGATACGGGATAAACCCCGCATCGACCACACCAAACCCGATAGGATTGACAGACTTCACCAACTCATTGCTCATTTCGAAACGCAGCCCCCTTGGTGTTGCCGTCTCAAAAGCGGTCTTTGGTCGCTCTACTACCCGATATTGATGCCCCGGGCGGACTGTGCATTGCTCCTCAAACCAATGGACACTACGATCCTGTTCCCAGAGATTTGAACACACTGCGTGGCCCCTCCACAAGGGGCTGGAGCTTGAACCGATGCCTGACGATCAATCACCCGACAACACGAGCCCGTCGAACTCCCCGAACGATGTGGCTGCGGACGCCGCAATGGGCAGGAATGCTGATGAGGATGGTTCGATCGATCCCGCCTTGTCGTCTGATGTTGAAGCCAATCGAGAAGAGTTGCATGAGGCGATGTCGACCTTGCAGGCGACGAATGCCAGCCAAGACCGCAAGGCCAGCTTTGGGCGGCAGATGATCCAATTGGCTCTCATCCCTGCAATCATCGTCGCGGGTGTCATCGGGGTGTGGATCATGATTACAGCACTCACGGGGCGCAGCCAAAGTCTGGAAGCAGTGCTGTCCAGCCTTGAGCGATTACCTGTGATTACATCCAATGTAGATATTGCTGCAGTGCCCGGCCGACAGCAAGGATTTCGTGATGCAATGACGTTGGCGGCCATGCTCGACGGCGACGAACTCACACTGGAGCAGGTTCAAACGACGAAGACCCGCCTGATCGCGTTGGCGCAACGCCATCAAGGGGCTGATTCACAAATATTTGCGTTTCTCATGCTGTCTTTGGGTACTCTAGCAGATCCGGACACGCTCAATTTGTTTCGTGAAGCGCTGCAATCTGAAAATGCCAATGACCAATTGGCAGCAGTGCGAGGCTTGTGGAAATGGCAGCAGAACGGCGACATTGGCGATGCCCGAGGCCTCACTCCAGACGTGGCGATGCTGCTTGTAGACGGTACGGATTTGAAGGCCCAAACATTGGCGGCAGCGTTACTTGGCGGATTGGCGACTCCCGAAGATATGGCCGTCCGCGATGCCCTGGCCAGCCTGATTGACCGCGCTACCCAAGAGAATCGCGAAGCAGTGTGGAACGCAGGATGTGCACTTGCTGTCCTTGGCGATGACCGAGGCTTCCCGGTCGTGATGTCACTTCTTGATCGCTCATGGTTGGCGACCCAATTGGACACCACCGATCCGACGCGGGGCACCTTTACCACTGAATCACAAAACAAGATCCTCAAGACAGTCTTGAATGTCATTGTTAAATACGTCCCCAGCTCATCAGAAGAGGGCGAGGGTCGATTTGAAGTGTGCGTCGATCATCCCACGATATGGACCATGGTGGAACAATTGGCCGCCGACGACGCTTCCGAGGAAGTTCGGGTCGTTGCTCAAAAAGTACTGGATGTCCGAGATCAGTGATCGAATTCGGGGAGCGTGTCGAGCAATCGTTCAAAGATCACGACATTGTTTGCAGTATCCGGGTCCCACCGAATGCCCACAATTTCATATTCCTCGGAGATGCCGAAGTGGAGCATCGGGCGATGCGTGTTTTGGCATTCGAATCGAATCGAGGTGTACCCTCGTTCTTTCGCCCAAAATTGAGCCCGTCGCATCAACATTGAAGCAATACCCATGCGTCGGGCGTCTTTTCGCACGCCAACCGTCCATGCGTAGTGAACGGACGGCTTGAGCTCAAATCCAATGTAGAATCCGACCGCCTCGTTCTTGATGTTTGCCCCCAGCGCCAAAACTTCAGTTCGACAGCGCAAACGCCGCTCGATCGACTCGGGGGTGCGTTCGGGTAGATAGACACTGTTGTACAAGTGCGACAACAGGTCAACGTCTTTCGGATTGATGAGGTCAATGGCCACTTCGGGCATGGCAAACCGTCCTTTTTTGGGTGCCCCGTCTATCACTTTATTCGTACCAGCGTCATTCCAGGTTCACAATACAATCGAGAATCTGGTCCGTTTCAGTCCGCTTGCATGTGCTGCATCAAGTGTGCAATCGTCTTGACGAGGATATCTGCTTCAAGATTTACTGTCGAACCTGGTTGCACCAGCCCTAGCGTCGTCAAATCAAGGGTCGTCGGTATGAGAGCCAACTCAAACGAGTCCTCAAACACCTCCGCCAATGTCATAGACACACCATCCGCGGTTACTGATCCCTTGGAAACCATGTATTTCATCATGTCGGCAGGTGGGCGTATGCGAATTCTAACCTCGTCCGCCCCTTCTTGTCGTCCAATAACCTCACCAACACCATCAACATGACCTTGCACGAAATGGCCACTCATCAATGATTCGGGGGTGACGCAAGGCTCTAGATTAACAGCATCCCCAGTTTGCAAGTCTCCAAGCGTGGTTACCCGCAGAGTCTGAGCGATCACATCAAACGCGAGCTGACCTTCGTACGAAGTACAGGTGAGACAGACCCCGCTCACGCAGATTGATTCGCCATGGGCGGGCTGATGAGACCATCCTGCAGCGTCGATAACAAACTTCCGCCCAAATTCGACTTCGATGGAGTCTTGAACTGAGCCACGATGTTGAACAATTCCGGTAAACATGATGCCTCAGGATAGGGTGGTTGGATGGTGGCTGCGAGGTGGTATTGTTGGAATCGTGTCTGATTTGGAGAAGGCGGGAAGATTCGCCCGCTATGATGGATTCACAAACTGACACTTTGGAATCCAACCCCAGAGCGGTCAGGGCGATAGAATAGCCCCCAATGGTCTGACAAAAGCGAAAAAGAATGCGGTATATCCTGCCCATTCTTTGAGCATGGCACCATGCCAAATTGCGTGGTTACATGCTCCACGTCAGACGAGCGGTGTGCAGAACAGTGATCGTTATCCAAGTTGTTTATGAATGCTTCAGCCAGATGAGGCAGGAGCGAGAGTTGCCGAAACCATAACGTGGTTTCAGGCGATTGACCTTGATCCACACCCTACGGAACCCCCCTCGGACGTTAGAGGATTTTCCCCGATGATGAAGAAGAAGACCATGCGGAATGACACCAACGTATCACAGATTGTCGATTCACAAAACCACGCACAGACGTCTTGCCGCACAATGACCTCTCGGAGCTGGATGAACACGCTGACATACGGCGCCTCTGCATGCCTGATTGCGATGGGTCTCGCAGTAGCGACAAGTTGCAGTGAAGAACCGCAGATCGGCCCGCTTTCCGGCGATGGGTACATGGTTTCGTTTGAAGAAGCGCAGGTACTTGATTACAGCGTCGCGTGGCAGTCGTCCGTTGCACGAACGCTCCTGGGTGAAACAACACAGATTATTCCCGGCGATGATTACATCATCACGACCGAATCAGGAAATATCAATACTGTTTGCGCAATCACCAGTCGTGATGGCAAACCTGCGTGGGCAGAACCAGTGGGCGGCCATCTTGAAAACCTGCTCGGCGCGATTCGCTTTGGAAATCAAGTTATCGCTACCACCCAATCAGATTTGTATATTCTCGATATTGCGAGTGGGCGCGAAGTGTCCCATCAACGATTCTCAGCCGAAGCCATTTCATCCACCGTGCCGGTGTTGTTTGGAAGCGATGCACTTTATGGCACTGCAGATGGCCGCGTGATCTTGCATAGTCTTCCCGCACGTTTGCTACGTTCATCGTACAGCATTGGTGATGGCATTGAGATGGCACCTTTGAAAGCAGGACCCGGCGCAGCGTTGGTAATCACGCGCACAGGACGACTGAATCTCTTTGACCCGGTGACAAACACCATCTTCTGGGAAACGGGTGTGCTTGATCCGATTGAAGCAACCCCGGCAATCAGTGATTCTGGCGTTTTTGTTGCTGGGATGGATCAATCCATCTGGGCTTTCCGGCTAGCTGATGGGCGTCAAATGTGGCGTAAACGATTTCAGCATGCATTGATCGACAGTCCGGTTTTGATTGATGATGTCCTGTACCAAGCCGTCCCCAACGAGGGCTTGGTGGCATTGGATGCGGCTACGGGTAAAGTGATTTGGCAAAATAGTGATATCGCAGGGGGCACGATCATTACCCGAAATCGAACTGATCTCATTGTTTGGGATAAACACGATGGGCATGACGCCTACGGCTCGACCTTTTACCGCGTCGATCAATTCTCAGGCGACTTGCTCGGACAAATTGACACCGATTGGATTTCATTGGCTGCTGCTACCAGCATCGACCGCGGCGATATTTATGGCCTGTCACGTGCAGGGCGAATTATCAAACTTATCCCCTGAGTGTGGAATCTTGCTGTAGCCTGTAAACCATCATGTGAACCAAGGCATCACGCACGCTTTAACCGTTCTCATCTTTGGTTGGTTTTCTAGATTAGATCAACCGCCCGTGAGCCCTTGACCGGCTTGCGGGCGTCTTTTGTATTCGGCTTATGATCTACCCGGATTGGTCCTCGCGAACTCGCGATCTTACTTCTGTTGGTCCGTCGGAGAATTGCAGTATGAACACTGATCCCATCATTCCCATCAAAAGAGCGTTGCTATCCGTTAGTGACAAAACTGATTTGATCCCGTTTGCCAGGGCATTGGAAAGCCGAGGCATTGAAATAATCTCGACCGGAGGGACCGCGAAAGCCATCCGTGAAGCCGGAATCAAGGTGACTGCGATTGGTGATGTTACCGGGTTCCCTGAGATCATGGATGGACGAGTCAAGACGCTCCACCCGCGGGTGCACGGCGCTTTACTCGCTCGCCGAGATGTTGCTTCTCATGTGGATGCGATGAACGAACACGGCATCGACCCGATTGATCTGGTGTGTGTCAATCTGTATCCGTTTGAGCAAACCGTGGCGCGAAGCGATGAAGTGACGCATGATGAAATCATCGAGCAGATTGACATCGGCGGGCCGTCCATGATTCGGTCTGCTGCGAAGAACCACGAGTTTGTAACGATTGTGACATCTCCATCTCAGTATGATAAAATCGTAAATGAATTGGCTGCCCATGATGGCGGAACAAGCCTGCGTCTGCGTCGAACATTTGCAGCAGCAGCATTTAGCCGAACTGCAGAATACGATGCAACCATTTCAGCGTGGATGAATCGAGCATCGGTTGATCGCACGCCGGATCAACTACGCATCAATTACACCAAAGTGCTTGATCTGCGATACGGCGAGAATCCACACCAAGACGCGGCGCTGTATCGAGATCCGACATCGCTCGGACCAACCGTGGTCAATGCCAAGCGATTGCATGGCAAGGAAATGAGCTACAACAATTACAATGATGGGGCGGCGGCCCTAGCGATGGTGCGCGAGTTTAGCCAAGCGGGTGTGTGCGTGGTCAAACACACCAACCCGTGTGGAGCGGCAATGGCGGACACACTCGTTGAAGCATTCGACAAAGCCTATGCGGGTGATCCGATGGCTGCTTATGGCGGCATCCTTGCGTGCAATCGTGAGCTCGATGCGACGACGGCGACACACATTGCAGAGGGTCAAAAATTCTTTGAAGTAATCATCGCGCCGTCGTTTGCAGATGATGCGCTACCGATTTTGCAGAACCGATGGAAGAACGTCAGGATCTTGGCCGTCGGTACGCACAAGACATCGCCCTACGCAAAATTGGAATACCGTTCGTTGCCTGGAGGAATGTTGTTGCAACACCAAGACCTTCGGAGTGCGGAAACTTCCCAATGGAAACATGCAGCCGGCCCCGAGCCAACACCAATCCAACTGGAGGACGCGGGCATCACATGGTTGGTGTGCAAACACCTCAAGAGTAATGCGATCGCTATCGGGGGCGATCAGCGTCTCTACGGTGCGGGAGCCGGCCAGATGGATCGGGTTGCTTCCGCAAAAATGGCAATCGACAAAGCGGGTACAAATGCAACCGGCGCCATCGCATGCTCTGACGCATTCTTCCCATTCCCGGATGGCCCACAACTTTTGATCGATGCCGGCATTAAGATGATCGTGCATCCGGGCGGCTCAAAACGTGATGCCGATACGTTCGCCATTTGCGATGAACATGACGTCACCTGTATGCTTACCGGCAATCGGCATTTCAGACATTGATGCGTTCAACATGTTGATGTGCAGGCCTTCAACATGAAAACGAACGGGCGCACAGCAAAAAGGGCAGCGGGATTGAATTCCCACTGCCCGAAGCTAGGCTGTCATTCTTTTTGCGCTCAAAGCAATGTAAACGCATATCTCTTGATTTAATCGCACACGGTTAGCCAAACGGTTCGCCGGGAAGTTGCGATTGTGTCGTATCTTTTTTGTCAGTATCGAGGATTGTGTTCGTCGACTGGCGCCGAGTCTTGACAATTGGCGTGGATGGTTTGAGATCAAAGATAGTTTGGCCACGCACAACCAAGCCACACGACGCATCGAGATGCCAAGTTTGCACATGGGCCTCCGTACGAAGTGTCTGAACACAAATCACAGAAAGATTGCGACTCCCGGTTGTAGGATCTGTGTGTTGGTCGACCAATCCATCCGTGGATTCACCCAGCTTGAGGATTGTTTCTGTTTCATCGTCAAAGAGATGCTGTCGCAGCTGCTCGGTTTGCACCGCCACGGTGTACCGAATTCGATCCCCAATAGGCTGAAAATGATCTCGCTCACCTGCGACCGGAATGTTGAGCAAACGGCCCGGCCGAGGGCACATATTTGGCCTTGGGGTGATGACCTCGACGGCACAATACGGACCAACTTGAAAGCGCAACATATGCGCACCGTGGGCCAGCCATGTTTCGAGCTCATATTCGCCTAGCCGAACCGTATTCGACTGCGTTGCGTTGAACTGTTCCCACTCCATCTCATTCCGATACACCAAGAGTCGATATGACTGAAGAAGCATAGGGGGCGGGGTATTCGTAGACATCCTTCCGAACCACTTTCGGTTGTTCTTCGTCCTTTGAGACGAACGGCTGACGGGTTGCCACGGACCCCTCCGAACAACACGGTGAACTCATCCTATTTGAGACCGTCAGCAATGGGTGCAGGGCTTGAACCTGCTTGCAATTGACTCGACTTGTGGTGATTGGAGAAATTGTCCAATTCCAGCCGATCCTCATAAACAGAAGCGTTGACGTCATCCTCGAGCGTGTACGAGTGACCAGCATTATCATCATGTTTTGTCGAATCGCTTGCACTGCAATGCCAAGGCATTGCTCAAAGCACATTCTGGTGGAGTGAATGAGCGTGTTCAGGAACACCATTCAGCCACCCATACAAAAGTTTCCTCCAGACACCATGGTTACAGTCCGCTGAAGCCGTGAGGCACTCGATCACATGCCCTCGATTCACACCAGACTTCGTTTACTTACCCGGCTTCGTCCAAAGACGAGCGCTCGGGCTTTAGCGATTGCCATTCAATATGCTGAGCCAGATGAAATAGACTCCATTGCACTCTCGCTCTTGGCTCACCCTTCGATTGAGGGGTATGAAGCACTCTTGCATAAATACTACAGCATTTCCCTCGATATTCGCGCCCAAATTAATCAAGGTGGAGCAGATTTATCTGCCGCCTTGTCCCGCACCGCCCATGGACCATCCTCGCAATTTCGCCAGTGTGCGTTGCAACTCATTGAACAGCGGAGAGATGCGCGATGCCTCAAGTCATTGGCTCGCCTGTTTGGGGATACCTCCGCCACGCGAGAAATGCAAGAGGTGGCCGCCAGTGCCGTCCTCCGAATCACCCGAATGTTGACCGGTGTAGATAGCCCAACTGCGTCAATTCCTTATGATCCTCGCTTTTTTGAAGATCTGGATCGCACCGTTGCACATGCAGTCGACTTGTATCCAAGCCATCGACGACCTGAAGTGCTGCTCGCAGCAGCGTTGTTGTCCCATCGGCCGGGGCCGAAATTGGATGCTTTCTTAAACGATGAAGATCACCCTTCGCACTTTGCATTGCGAGGCGTGCTGAAACGGGTAGATGATGAAGTCGTTTCGCAATCTGCGCTGGAGTGGCTGAACCTGGATCGACTGGCTCCACAGTTGCATGACCGAATCGCCGCGATGGCGCAAACGCCGTACCTCGGTGCAATGCTTCGACAAATTGCGATCACCCACTTGCCCGCCGTTCGGCGAAGGCTCAGTCGCCTTAACCAACGGTTTCCCGCCAGCGTTTCGTCAGAAACAGCTATTTCACAGTTTACCGAGTCTCAACAAATCGCCCTAGCCCGCTGGTTGGCCATCATTCCCATGCGCATGCCGGATCGAGTTGCTCGGTTAAGTGACGCCATCTCATTCCAAAACCCCCGCGCGCGATTGGCTGCACTTCGTAGCCTGATGACCATTCGATCTTCAGAAGCTAATGCCGCTATCGAATCGTTTTGTTATGATGACAATGAGGGAATTGCGAGAATTGCGTTGCGACACACCCTTCGGACCCAAGGGGCGGAAGCAAGTGCGGTGTTGATCCAACGCCTGTTGAAGTCACCCCAACCATCAGTCCGACAGTTAGCGGTGGCGTATTTACCCTTGGATTCGATCGAAATGCTGTGGCAGGTGTGGCATACGGTTGAAGCAGGCGAACGGGTCGGCTCAACGCCTTCATCAACCCCCTCCGCAGACGCCGACGAAACACAAGATGGTATTGAATCCCGAAAGCTCACTTCCGTACTTGGACATCGGGTTCGCATCGCCGCCCGCGCGCTTTTCAAACGAGATCGCGCGTCGGTCATCGCCTTCTTGCGCGATCAACTCAACAGCAAAGAACGCTTACATCGCTTGCAAGCGATCGCGTTTATTCACACGCTTGAAATAGCGCCCGGCGTCGAATTGGAATTGCTCGCTCGGGCAGCGGAAGATGATGTGCATTGCACCTCCGCCATTCTGTCGTGCTTCCGCTCGAGTGTCAGCCCCGCGACACGCTCTGCGCTTGAACTCGGGTTAGGCCACGACAACCCGCGCGTTCGTGCGAATGCGATGGAGTCATTGCAATTCCGGGCGGATGTAACCGCACAGGACTTGGACGATATCGTCCACACCCATCTGGTGTCGCACGAAAACCGAGTGCGAGGCAATGCGGTTCGCGCGCTTCATACTGTGAATGCTGATGAAGGAACCCGCCAATTGAAAACCATGTTGGCGGATTCGAGGCCGATGCATCGCGTGAGCGCGCTATGGGTGGCAGAGCGGGCTGCAGATACCGCGTGCGCTACCGACGTCGCGCATCTTGCCCATCACGATGAATGCGAGCCTGTTCGCACACGAGCCAAGCGCACGGCCGCCCGACTCCTTGCTCAAATGAATTACGAACGCATGCTGCAACGGCAACAGGCAGAAGCGAACGGCTCCGCCTCCGCCCTTGAAGTGGCGGCGATGGGTGACGATTTTGAACACCCCTCCAACCCACCCGCCCAACACACTTCCAACGTTGATGCTGGTGTTGAAGAACAACCACATGATGAACCCGTGGCCACGATAAAAATTCGCAAACGGTCAGCATTCAAAACGACCACTGGTGCTGCTGCTGGCGCTCAGCGTGACCCGTCGCCCCGTTCATTTGTGATGACATCGGAGGACAATTCCAAATGACCGCACGGTTCACGTATTGCATAACGTCCCGCGTATCTCAACACGCTTGGTTGGTCCTGCTGTTCGTCGCCAATGTTGCAAACGCACAATCGACTACCAAAGCGGATCGCATTGACGAGATATCGAAGAGCTTTTCCTCCAGCCCCTCCAATGTAGATGCGTCAACGCTTACTTGGGTATTAGCCATTGGCGCGATCTTGTTGATCGCGGGTGCAGTCTTTTTTCTCGCCTATCAATTCCAAGATTCCAAGACCGTGCGATCAGGCAATGAACTTCGTGGTGCATCACGTGAACTCGGACTGAACCTTTTGCAATCGCTGCTGTTGCGATGGGTCTCTCGAAAAGTCGGCATCGACAACATGTTGGGCCTACTGCTCAGCCGAGGCACGTTTGATCATTGGACCAATGTATATTTAGAATCCCTTTCATCACGCAGAAAGCGCGTCCTCGCCCCACAGTTTGTCCGCATCCGCAAAACGGTGTTCACCGATCGGTAGCATGAGATGAAGTTCATTCGAAGAAGAAGAGTCATACCAATCACCGCCGTTAGTGCTATGGCGAGTCTTCTGTTGTGCTGCCACCAGCAGTCGTTTGCACAGCACCGCATTGTTCAACCTGGCGGTGTTGAACGTCATGATGACGAAGTGGAGATTGAAAGCCCGATCGAGATCCAAATGGATGATGATGGTACTGAGTGGTGCGTCATCAGTGACGTGAGCAATGTACCGTTCCCTGGCAGTCGATATGGGGGCGAACTAGAAGGAGCAGGTGTCGTTGATTATGAATATCGCTTGGCACGAGTCGAAGTATCTATTGCCGAATTCATTGAGTTTTTGACAGTCTTTGCGCCCTATTACGATGGAGATCATCGTTTTACAGAATACACCGGCTTGCTGATCTTTGGTCGATGGAACGGTGAGTCATGGGAATTTTCTGCAGGTGAGGGAATGGACGATGTTCCTGCCATCATGTCATTACGACAAGCGGCACGTTATTGCAATTGGCTGCACAATGACAAGGGAAGCGAAGAATGGGCCTTTCTCACTGGGGTGTATGACGCAACCACCTTCACCGAATTCACCGCGGGGAGTCGCAAAAAGAGACAATATCAAGATGATTACTCCCGCGCCCCTGATGCGCGGTTTTGGATTCCCAACGTTGATGAATGGATGAAGGGTGTCTACTACGACCCGAATCGATTTGGCAGTGGTCAGGGCGGTTGGTGGTATCAGCCAGGGGGAACTGATGACATCTTACGTTGGGGGATTCCATACTCAATTGGAGGTGCTCGACTAGCTCCAGAAACGAATAGTTGTATTGCAAATCAAGGCTTTAGCGGATATCTCTGGACCAGCGGACAATTTCCACCTACTCAAACGCCCTGGGGATTACTTGATGCATCGGGCGGTGTTCAAGAGATCGCTTTTCCGTACTCTTTTGGATCAAGCCTGTGGGATTCTCCAACATTTTATGATCTAAATGATGAGGCGGGCGTATCGGCAGGCCATCCGTTCGTACGCCCTGATAGTGGATCGTTCCGCTGGGGGCTAAGACTTGCTTCACCGATGCAATAAGGTACGTCGTGGGATGATGAGGGTTGATGTTTTTTTTACAACACTCATTCACGAACATTGAATAGACAATCGGTGCACGGATGCGATGTGTCGCCAGGTTTCTTCATCAATGCCCACAGATGTTGCAAAGTCGGGCCACCGGTGGATTGCTTGCATTACTTCATCCACAACCGTGTGTGCTCGGCCACGCTTCATGGATGCTGTTGCTGCGACCGCTTTAAAATCGTCAAACGAGAATCCATCACGCTTGCCGTTTAGACTCATCTGATGTCGGGCGGTCCACATGCCCGCGGGGTTGTAACTGTAAGTGATATCAAACGCCGGTGATAACGACCATCGGCCTTGCTTGTCCATGAGATACGCAATGTTCTTCACATGGTCATCCTGGTTTCTACCAATGATGTTAAACACCATTCGGCGAAACTGCTCTTCGATGTCATCCATAGGTAAACCCAAACGACGCATGACAACAAACGCTTGTTCATACGAATTGGCGTCCGCTTGATTGAAATCAAGGTGCGCTACAGCAGCGAGTGATTGCAGATGCATCTTGTCCCCATTCGCGAGGCGATCGAACCGCCTGGTCATGAAATGTTGCCGGCCTTGCTCTTTAAACAATCGACAATCAGCCATGTTGATACCTGCAGCTCGAGCCATCTGCGCATATGCAAATTCAATAGCCCCATACCCAAGCGGGTCGTCAAGCTCTTTGTCGCGGTTGTTGGAGACGCCATCAAACTTGAGTAACCAGTATTCAAACCCGTCGAGTGCATTTACCTGCCCGGAACGCACTTCGTTGGTTGTAGGATTCCACGCGATGACTGCTTTTGCGCGCGCACCGCCAGCCGATGCACCGACTCGCAGTATTTCACGGAGCGCATGTTCACGATTTTCGTTTGCAAAGGATGCGTGCAACCCTTCGCGGCCGCGCAGAACATCGGACGCCAACTCAACCAGATCATTAACCTGAACAACGCGTGACTCATCTGTTTTCAATCCTAAGGAGGGTTGAAACTCCAACGCACCCATGCCGCGCGTTCCGGTGTAACACAATCGCTCCACCGCATCAATTTCATTGGGCAGTCGGCCTTGCGCAGCAAGCCAGGCGTTGATCACCGCGTTTCCAAACCGGTCCGGCAGCGCATCCGCCAACATCCCGGGCAGTCCGTGAAACGACTGCATTGCGAGATTTGGAAACCGAAACACGTGATCACCCAACGGCATCATTAACGGAGCGATTTCGATTCCGCTCTTTTGAAATGCGGGTGTGTATTCGAAGGATGCAATTTGGCCGGGCCCTTCCGTGGAGACAGCACCGATGCTCCTCCCCCACAGCCGAACTTCTGCAATGGTGGTCATGCTCCGCCTCCTTTCGGATTCGGGTTGTCATCACTGTGCGCATCATTCTCATCCCCCCACGTCCAATCCGGATTCGCTGTGTCAGCTGCATCCGCCTTTTGAATCGACGGATCTGATGGTTGCGGCGGAGTACTAGGATTTGATGGTGAAGATGACGACGACGACGATGATGATGCGCGTTTGCGAGTTTTGGTTTGTGACCGAAGTTGTTGGAGCGGGCGAGGGGCTGGCTCACGAGTCATCGAATCAAGCTCCGCCAACAGATCAGCTGCCCGAAGGATTCGGAGGAAATTCACCAGTTGGATCGATTCGCCTGCTTCCAACCGAGCAAGCGTTCGGGTGGATACGCCCGCTTCTCGGGCTAAGCCAGCCTGGGAGACGTTCCGATCAAGCCGAGCCCGCGCGATGCGTGCCCCGATCTCATTGAGTAATGCTTGATCTGTCCTTGGTTGGTTTGTACTCATAACACGCCAAAACTGTCTGATATATAGTATTCTTCTATATAATACGTCTATTTTGGCGTGTTATATTCGATTTTTGGACTATTTTGCTCCACTTTGTTGGATTTCAGGCACAGTGCATCCAGACTGGGCATTCCAGAATGTACTTGTCCTACAATCCGCGCCTTGATTCTGATGCCCTTCCTCATGACGGAGAAACGTGAAACATGACAACTACACCCGAAACCACCCAATCCACCTCGAACCTCGTCCGCTCTATTGCAGATGCTGGTCGCATGGCGGTCATGTATGGCGAGATGCTCGTTGGCGACATTTCAGACGCCCAGTTCACTGAGATGCCGTTCCCGACGATGAACCACCCCGCGTTTTTGATCGGCCACCTTTCAATCTACCCTGCCAAACTTTTTGGCATGCTTGGTCAACCTGACAAAGCTGATGTCCGCGATGGGTATGAAGAGTTGTTCGCCGCCGGCGTCGAGTGTGTGGCTGACGCTTCCCGATATCCCAGCAAGGATGCGATCGTAGAGTACTACGTCACAGGATACGCACAAGTGATTGATGCTTTGGAATCTGTTGATGATCAGGTGCTCGGTCAGCCAAATCCGGTTGAGGGCATGTTGAAGGAACGCCTTCCTACGTTGGGCGGCATGGTCAATTTCATGCTGAACAGCCACCCTATGGTACATCATGGCCAACTCAGTGCGTGGCGTCGAGCGGTCGGCTTGCCGAGCGTGATGTAGTAGTACTACTTTCGCCTTGCCGCCAACCGGGAGAATTCAAGGCTTCTCAAATTCACAGCCGCGGATCTTTTAATGGAATCAGATGCTCAGATTGATGTCTGCACGAGCAGAGGTTGAGACAACGGGGCATTGGCTGCGAATAATCACCCCCGGACGTGGATTTGGCCGAAGTTCCTGTCGTGAGAGCCCTGTGGTCAGCGGCCCACGAGCGGGTAGTTTTGAGAACCATATATATAGATTGACCCAATGGAATCAATGAAAAAGCGAAAAGCACACAGAGCCAACCAACACAGCCAGCCCTCCTTCGTTCGACGATGTGAGAATCGGCTGCGAGTTGCTATCACGATTGGCTTGGGAGTAAGTCTCTCGCTTGCGTTGGGCGTGGCGGGGGTTGGCTGCGACAATGCCAAGCAGGATTTGAATGACATCTTTCATTTGAATTACCCGACTCCGTCTGAAGCCGCCACCTGGATGTTTCACCGTGATCCGGAGCGTCGCCGACTTGGCATCGCGCTCATTTCCAATGCTCCATTTGGTGGCGACGAATCGTACATGGAAGTGTACCGCAAGGCCGTTTCTGATACAGACCCGTTGGTTCGTGCCGCAGCCGCGCACGCGCTTGGCATGCATGGTTTCGGCCAAGATGCAATGCTGATCACTCCGCTTTTGTCCGAAGACTCAAAAATCGTGCGTTGGGAATCTGCCAAAGCGCTGCAGCGCATCCATAATCCGGAGGCGGTTGGGGTCATCATCACGGCAATGCTCGGCGATGACGATCCTGATGTCCGAATGGAAGCCGCCAGTTCCTTGGGTCAATATCCAGAACACCGTGTTGTCGAAGCATTAATTTCGGCGCTCGGCGATCGTTCACTTTCGGTCAACCAGTTGTCTCGGCGATCGCTTAGAACATTGACCGGCGAAGATTTTGGTACTCAGCGGGGCGATTGGATTGACTGGTTTCGCGATGTAGAAAATCCATTTGCAGGACAACGTGAGTACCTTTACCCGGTGTATGAACGTGATCTGGATTGGTTTGAGAAAGTAACACCCTGGGGTGCATCCGAATTTGAACAATCCGCTCAGCCACGTGGCATGCAATCCGAGGACCCGGACCCCTTGAACACTGATGCAATAACGCCCGCAGATGACATAAACAACGAAAGCGCCACGCCTGAAGATGGTGGTTTGTAGACTGTTCGATTGTCTGGCTTCAAGTTGAATTGCTGTCCTTCGACTCGGATACTTCTGCATGCTCGCACTGACGTACAACGGCTCGTCGCTTGAATCTCAACCACGCTATCCTGAGCCTACTTTACAAGTCGGCGAAGCACTCATTCGCCCGACCCGGTTAGGAATTTGCTCGACTGACATCGAAATCTGTCGAGGGTATATGCAATTCCAAGGTGTTTTGGGACATGAGTTTGTCGGCATCGTGGAATCAATTGAAGGGCAGGATGACCGAAAATTGATTGGACGGCGTGTCGTTGGCGCCATCAATGCGGTGTGCGGCGAATGTGACTTGTGCAAGCGCGGCCTCGCCACCCATTGTCGAGCACGCACGGTGCTAGGCATCGCCGGCCGCGATGGTTGCTTCGCAGAACACTTCACCCTACCCGTGGCCAATTTGATCCCCGTTCCAGATTCGGTTGAGGATGATGCGGCCGTCTTTGCAGAGCCGTTGGCGGCTGCATTGCATGCTGCTACCCAAATCCACATTCAAGAAAAACCGTACATCACCATCCTAGGTGATGGTCGTCTTGGCCTTTTGTGCGCCCAAGTGTTTGCACCGCTGAATGCGACCGTGCGTGTAATTGGCAAACATCCAGACAAGATGAATCTGTGCGAAAAATGGGGCATTCGTCATCGACACCTGGATGACATTGGTCGCCGGGCTGATCAAGATATTGTCGTCGATTGCACGGGTAATGCAAGCGGCTTTGCAATTGCGATGCAACTTGTGCGACCACGAGGAACGATTCTATTAAAAACGACCGTCGCTCCGCCGGCGGCAGGCACAACGCCAGATCATCCCATTGATTTGTCACCGATTGTCATTCATGAAATCAATGTCATCGGCTCCCGGTGTGGCAGTATGGTGCAAGCGATCGATGCTCTGAGTCATCGACGAATCGACGTACTGAGTTTGGTTACACGACGATTCAAGTTGCAGGACGGTATAAAAGCGATGCAGACGGCGGCCCAACCCGATTCACTCAAAGTGCTTATGGATGTTTGATCCGTCCGCTCTGTTCCTGAAATGGGCAATATGCATATAGTTGTTCCGTTGTACCAACCTGTTGTATGGTTGCTTGATCTTTCAATCCATTCACGCTGTCGCATGGCGAAGGGACGGATGCAATTCTCCGATCGTGGCGTTCCAACATTTTCCGCGTGATTCGTCAACCGTGGTTCATCGCCATTGCGTTGATCATTGGTGTAACGGCCACGACGGGCGGGTTAATTGTCCGTCACCGCATGCAGCAGCTTCCTGATTGGTGGGCGCCTGCGGATGCGGATAGTGCAGATACCGTTGCCGTCGGAGAATCAACGGAAAACCGAATCCTCACAGAGATTGGCAAAGTATCAGGCCGCGAATCTGGTCGCCCCTGGACGCTCGAACTATCTGAAAGCCAGGCCAACGCGTGGCTCGGAACACGTTTGCCCAAATGGGCTGCTAGCCAATTGCCCAACTCTTTTCTTCAGGATCGGGTGTCCGAAACCCATGTGCGATTAGAGCCTGGCCGCATCCGAATAGGCTTGCGGATCCATCGTAAGAGTTCACAACAAATGGGTGATGGTGATCCGTCTGCTGGTCAGCCGATTTCGGTGACGTTCGTTCCAGTGGTCGATTCGTCAGGGAATTTCGCTTTGCAAATTGACTCGCTCCAAGCGGGCCAATTCCCAGTACCTGTCGCCATGGGCAAGAGTTTCCTCACCCGTCGCCTCAAATTGGATGCATCTCACGAATTGACCGCGATCTTGGAAGGGACCCCTGCCCCCCTATCCGTCGAGCGAAGCGGAGGCAGAACGGTCCATTTGGATGACATCGCCATCGAAGATGGGCGATTAACGCTGTGGTTGCGCACCGTATACCAATAGAACCCCCGACTGCTCGGCGGCTGAAGCACCAACCAGATTCACGTTATCCGGACTCCCCCTCATTGGGTGGCAATCAGCCTTTGATTCTTGAGGGCTGTAGGATTGTTGGAATGGGGGGTTAAAACCATGATTGTGACAAATGATGTGCCTATTTGGTGGCGGTGGAGGTGATTTCACGGCTGCGTTTGAGGTTCTTCTTGCGTCTGGCGAGAATTTCCTGTATGCTTAGATCGGCGCGTCGGTCAGAATTAATGAATTGGTGCAATAGTCTGCCCACATGAGTGGTTTGGTAAGGCAAGTAGCATCCACCCTGGATTGCACGTTCGCCAAAACCAGCCCCTAGACCGTACTGGCGCTGCTTGGTCGAAGAACAGTAGAGTACCGCGGACCCACCCCCTAGGAATTCACTAACATGAATGTTCCCTCCTTTTCCCGTCGTTTCTGCAATCGCAACGGTTGCGTCACAAAAGCACAATCGCATGTTCGACACACCGCATTCACCCTCATCGAGTTGCTGGTCGTGGTTTCGATCATTGCACTCTTGATCGGGCTTCTGTTACCCGCACTTAGCAAGGCTCGCGATGCCAGTCGATCCGCGGTGTGTGGAAACAACGTTCGCCAAATCGGGTTGGGCATGGAGATGTATGCGAACGAATACAAAGACCGGTATCCGAGAGCGTTACCCCTCTTGAATAGCTTTCAGCACGATGACCCTGCAGAGTGGAAAAAGCCTTGGCCGTCCTCTGTCTGCCCATCGGAGTGGCAATCTTGCTATCCGTCGATGGTCGTGCCTTACTTGGGCATCGACATTAGGCAACCGTTCGACTACCTGAAGCTCAAAGATCAGTTCAAAGAAGAGGCTGTACCATTCTTTACTTGCCCCGCCAATGAGATTCCCAAAGGCGCTAATGATCCAGACCGCAAGTGTGATTTTCCACTTGATTACGGATTTGCAAATTGGGCCAGTCAGAACCTGCGTCATGAGCTAGACCTTAATTCGGAATTCCTGATGTCCGACATGACTTGGGGATTAGCGTATGTTGATGGCTCGGGTGGACCAAATGACGAGGCGGAACTACAAGGTTGGTGGACCGTCTTTGTCCATCCCGCAGAAACCGCTCATGTGTTGCGCCCCGATTCATCAGTGACCCGGATGGCGAAGGATGAGTTTATTCGCAAGTACACTGAGTATCCCCCGATTGATGATCCACTCTAAACAATGTTTGATAGTAACTATTAGAACCTGTAGCGATATTTGTACCCTGAACTTGGAGAATGAGAAGAGGATTTCATAATGATGATGAACAAGAAGAGAGTCCATCGATCCATGAATGCGACCGCAGCCGGACTGGGCGTCGCGATGGCGGGAATGTGTGTGATGAGTGCCGCGGCACTCACCCCGATTACGCACAATTCTGTTGTCGTCGAAGATTTTACCGCGACTTGGTGCGGCCCATGCGCTGCGGCCCATGACCAGATCGATCGCAAGAAAGCCCAGTGGGGTGATGAGCTGGCAGTCTTGACGTACAACATTTCTGATCCCCCGTATTCCAATTCGTACACCGGCCGAAGGCAAGGCGAATGGGGCGTTTCTGCGATTCCGACTTTTGTGTTCCAAAGTCGATTCAAGCAAGTGGGCGTCCCTAGTGATGGCCAGTTTGACAACTATGTCAATAGCAGCAAGAACCTCGGCGACACTATGGACTTGCTCGGCTTCTACATTCCTGATCAGTCCAACAACGAAGTTGATGTGAAACTCAAAATTAGGCCGCATAATGATCTCACCAGTTCACACGAACTGCGCGTGGTTGTGTGGGAGAAGCAATTCCTTGTCAATTGGTACCGCTCTGATTTCAAGTACCGCGTAGTGGGCGGCTTGGATATTCCTACCGGTCTCCTCAAGGGTGGCAAGACCTACCAAGGTAAATTCTCCGTCGATGCGGCCGCCTTCGGTCCATTCCAAGAGTGGGACGATCTCGGCGTAACCGTGTTGTTGTACGACCGGTCAGACAAATCAATCGATTCCGTTTGGGAATTGGGAATTCGTAATCTTGGTGACATGGATCGAGATAACGACATTGATATGGCGGACGGCCAAGCTTTCTTGAAATGCAAGGGCAAGAGCCTAGGCGAACAGGGATACAACACTGCTGCGGATTGGGATTACAACGATACGATCAATCAAGCAGACGAAGACCTATTCCGAGCGTATGTGTTCGGCGGCGGTCTTCGCTAAATCCTGCGATTTATGGCCGGTTGATTAGTTGATCATCGGCTAAATAGGAATTCTCACCCAACAGGGCAGGCTAAAGAGCCTGCCCTGCTTGCATTTTGGACGTGACCGATTCAATCAGGGGCCGGCTTCATTTTATTGATTCTTCGCATGCCCTGCGTTGATCGGCAATCAGGCCGCTTATTGAAGCGTGTTGCGGCACATACTCTCGGATTAAGATGAGTGTAACAAAGATCCCTTTATCACATATTGAGTGCTCGTATTCCTAAGAAAGGGATTCGTCTATCAACAGATCATGACTCCTGCAAGCAAACGACGCGCTGCAGCGAAGGTAGTCGGGATTCCTATTAACGGATGATTCGATGTGAATATGATGTACCTCGGTTGATCTCTACGTTAATGTTGTTAGTTAGAGAAACGTGGATTGGACTCGTAGATTCGTTTCAGTATTCACTTGAACCGTCTCGCGGAGGAACACATCATGGGCCCTGATATTATTTATGAGGTTCAAACGGTTACACATTGGGATTGGAAGGTTGCGCTGGACTTGTTCTTGGGCGGAGCGGGAGTTGGTGCTTTTCTGTTTGCCGTCTTCTTAGACGAGCGATTTGACGGGAAGTACCGACGCATCTGCCACACCGCGGCTTATCTTGCACCGGTGTTGGTCATAGCGGGTTTGATGTTGGTCATGATGAAGATGGGGCGGCCGCTTCATCTGTTCTTGGTATACACCAATTTCAATCCCACATCTCCTCTTTGGTGGGGAGGCATCTTCCAACCCATTCTTATTTTGGGCGCTATCGCCTATGCCTTGAAGTGGCAGAATAAGGATCAAGATTCGGGTCGCCGAATGTTGGGACGATTGCTCGCACCTGTCGCGGCGATTGTAGGTGCGTATCACGGCCTACTTCTAAGCGTCATGGTGTCACGGCCGCTTTGGAACACTGGACCAACTGTGCTTGCCGCCTTGTTGGGCTTTGCGTCTACCGGTATTGCAGTGGTGATGATGGTGCACCTCATTCGAATGAAGATGAGTGGTCGGCTTGAAGATCCGGAGCATGTAGCAACTTTCTTCACCCACATGAAGGTTGTGCGCAACATGCTGATTGTGGTTCTTCTGCTCCAGTTGGCAACATTCTTCTTTTGGTGGCTTAGTCTCAAATTTGGGTCACTGGCGGATCAACAATCATTGGCCGCCGCTAATGACGCCTATGGACCACTTTTCTGGTGGCTAGGGATCGGCGTTGGCATTATTTTGCCACTTGCCATTGGGGCCTTCGCAATGCTCCAAAGAGACTCTAAGAACACGCAGTTACAAGTTGTCATGATCGCCTTGACGAGTGGCTTCATCCTAGTCGGCGGGTTCATTTTCCGCCTTGTCTTAGTACTGGGGGGTCAAGTCGACTTACCCCTAAACACTCTTTTCTAAAGGGGGCAGGTTCGATGTCTATATATACTTCAAGACCCTCAGCAGAAAGCGGATCTCCGTCGGTATCGCGACGTACGTTCCTTAGTACAACTGCAGGATTGGGGTTGCTTGCGACCACAGGGGGCACGCCGATTCTCAACCATTTTGCGGTTGCTTCACAGCCAGCATCCAAAGCATCCTCGACCGCGAAATGGATTTCGACAACCTGTCAAGCGAGATCTTTTCATTAATTCAGAAGCAACAGTGATTCACTATCATAACAACATTATTATATATAATCAGACTTTTCATTTATATGGGGTTTTGGGGTTTTGGGG
>PJEL010001257.1_pt1 | contig 26517 bp, 41 predicted proteins | sample 1853271 | NCBI WGS metagenome assembly PJEL01 (sample SAMN08108733, study PRJNA415343) | Invertebrate metagenome, whole genome shotgun sequencing project. | host: Globobulimina | place: Sweden: Gullmar Fjord | collected 2015-08
AAATTACTATCACCACCAAATACATTACTATCATTAAATTGAATTGATGTATCTATGCCTCCTGGGTTTGTTATACCAGGAATTGTTGCTGCTGAACTTTGAGCACCACCAACTCTAAAGCTTGATTGTTCAAAAAATTCAGCTTGATCTAAATCATTTAATTCTGTTGCACCCTCTTGTATAAGAAGCGAGCATCTAAATAATGTAAAAGGTAAGGGAGATTTTTCTATAAAAGCTTCTTTCTCTAATGCGTCTAATGCTTGTGCTCTGTTAATAAATTCTTCTTGGCCATATGCCACGAATGTAATATCATCTCTTGTTCTAAAAATTCTTTGTATTGTCCAATACCCTGCTGTTGTTGAAACAAGCGTACCAGAACCATCATCATATTTAGATGGATCAATTGTAGTAGTTGGAATACCCTCATAAGAAACATTTAACCCAGGATCAACACTTCTATATACTTTTTGGAAAGTATGGGGTGCATAACTAGGTAAAGTAACAATATCTGATATTTTTGGATCATTTCTAAAATTTGATCCAATCATAAAAGCATTACCACCCATGATATCTATGTTCAGATTAGCACCATTAGCATCATAAACATTTCCATCTACATTTGCTGGTCCTATTACAAGATTAATGAAATCCGAAAAGCTTCCAATTCCATCGTAACCTAAATTACCAGGAGCTTCAATAATATTAATTATCGTACTACTTACGTGTGTTACTGAACCGAACCAGATTATATTGTGAGCATCTTCAATTGAGATACTATTTAATAGTTTTTGTTGTAATACTCCATTATTATTATACCCAAAAACAGAAGTTCCATCTGTGGCTAAATAAGTAGGAGTTAAACCTGAAACAGCTTCCCAAGTTACTTCATCATTTATAATAGGATTCTCAGGATCTGAATAATCAGCCACTTGTCCACGACCAGAAGTCCAGTCTAAAGTAGTACTACTTGCAAGTGTAACAAGTCCTCCTTCTAATAATCCTGTTAATTGGTTTCTATCCCCTTTATCTTCAAGTGCAAGATTTACGTGTGGTCCATCTTGAATAATTGCTGTTTGGTATGGCTGGCCTAATGAATCACCTAACATATCTATAGAATCAGCTCTTACCTCAAAAGAAAAATCCTGTGCTTCACGAGTTAACCAAGGTTGAATCCCAAGATTAAATACTCCTGGTGTATCATCCGCATCACTAAGAAAATTAAATGTATTATCCCCTACAACAGTCGTTAATCCTCCTACTCCTGTATCCCATACATATTTACTTGGAATATATCTTAATGCTAATCCTGTTGCAGTATCAGTGATTTTTGCTCTGACATTAGTCATTACACTACCTGTTTTAAAAGTAGATGATACAATCTGCCTTGTATCAGGGTCAAGAACAGTACTTGTACCTGACCATATAAGAGGATTATCAGTTAATATTTCTGAGAAATCTAATTGTATATCTAAAGCGTGTTCAGCACCAAAGGCTAGATAATTTGGAACAGTTGATCCAGTAGAATCAAAACTGTAATCAATCAAACCAGTTACAACATCCAATATTTCATCTTTTACTAGTAAATGCCCTGTGGCACTTGAAAGGCTTGTAACTTCTCCTATATCTATTGAACCACCAGGAACTTCTATAGTATGTGCAAATGTCCAACCCTTTGTAATTGGATCAACCATTGCATCAGAACTGGATAGATTTCCATCTACTATATATGGAACTGAATTTTCAATAAGACCAGTTAAATCTGGAATATTATTATAGTTATAGTCTATTAACCACAACATTGAATTGATGGCTCCATCACTTAAATAATCCCCAAATGTTTTATATATTATCTGTTTTGAATTGTCTCTTTGAGTGCTAATATCTGCCATTTTAAATCATTTTTCTCACTATATCGTAATCAAATATAATACTATCCATTAGGATTTACCAAATTTACTTCATCAATTATATAATATGATCCTGGTACTGCTCCCCCAACTATAGGTGTTTGAAAGTTTAAAAATGCAGGACTGGAAGTTCCAGCACCCCAAGTCATTTCTATTGTTTGAACAATCCCTCCAGTAGAAGGTATTGTATCTATAAGACCTCCATTTAATTCACTCATGACTTCAACTGCTACATTTGATTTGATTTTAAAACTCAAAGGAGTTGAAGTTACTGTCCCAGGAATTATCGTTTCTGATGCTAAAACTAAAAGGGGGAACGCTAAATATTCACATTTTTGAGCATTTCCTGTAAAATCAGGATCACCTGTAACTATGCTGTATGTAGATGTTGGAGTAAAAACCCAATTATCAGCCAATCCACTTGTAGGATTTATCCAATCAGTATCATCTATTCCTCCCCCATTTAATTCAAAATAAGATACTACAGGAACAACTTCTTCTTCTTGAAGCCTACTCATTCCCGATGCTATAGAGATTCCAATTCCTGGCATAATTAATTACTCCATCCTATTAATGCTTCTGTAACAGTTGTTCCAGCTACGATCTCAACGCATTTCTCTTCCATCCATAGTCCTATCATCTTATCAACTCTAACAACTGGTATCGTTAATGTACGAGTTGTGTCTAGTTGTCCTAATAGTTTTACTTTAATTATACCTGTAGTTAATGGGCAAATAAAGAAACCTCTTTTAACTAGATCGCTATCTTGCTTGTATCCTTTTGAAATGTCTATAGTAGTAGATTCTCCATCTGAAATATGAAAATCTATGATATGACCGCCACCATCCCTTAGTTGAGTAGGTGCGTAAATCTTCTTAGCCATATAATTTGTATATAAAAATCTATACCAAAAATTTTGTTAAATATAGTGCTTTTTTCTGACATTACAAACCTTTTTATTTAAATATTGTAAACTTTATCTCCTACTGTTATTTTAATTCCCAATTTAGGAGCTTTCTCGTCAATTGCTTTTGGAACAAACATTTGTTTATCTTTGTCCCAAATATATTTATCTTTATATTCGTGAAGTGTACATCGACACCAAGGATGAACTGCACCCAATGTCGGTACCCAATTTTTTACTTTTTTGCCAACGTTATCCCCATTGGCAGTTAATTTCTTTAAAGAGAATACTATAGGCTCACTACCTATTCCATTAGTTAGATAAAGCCTGATACAATGACGACAAGCTCCAGGATAAACATCTTTATACACCTTTGCATCGTCTCCACTACGATCTTTGATAACTCTAGACCTACCCTCTTGCATTATATTATTCATCTCTGTATCAACGATGCGACCCATATCTCGCTGCCAATCTCCTGTTGTGTGACCTATTTCACTAACGATTTCTGCTAAACTTTGACGATCTTGAATACCTCTACTGATTTTCTCTTTAATGATATTCTCGTATGCGTCCCTTGTGGCATCGTTTTGATTGTTTACAATATTAGTAATATCGCGTTTAATGCTACTTCCTAATCCTTTGATATGTGAATAAGTACGTTGTTTACTTATTTCTAACATATTTCTTTCAACTGGAGATAATGGTAAGTATTGTCCTTTCTGCAGATATTGCGTGAATTGATTATAGGACAAGCGAGAAGCGTTATAATTGCCTAAAATTTCGCTTAACTTTCCAAACTGGTACATCTTCTCATAATTTGGGAAAACCTTTGTTATTTCCTTTAAATTTATGCCAAAACGCTGTAAAATTTTCTTATCGTCTTTCGTAAGAATACTAGGCCCAAGAACACCGACGCTAAATCGAATTACATTAGCGTCGATAATCTTTAATATATCTTCTAGTTGTTGAGCTGTAAAAATCATTACTCTTGTATATTTTGTCTTAATTCTGCTGGTAATAAGTTTAAGAATATATCCTTAGAAATCTTCTCGATCTTTTCTACCAACTCAGCATCTTTCTTTTCTTTCAAGTGACCATCTGATTCTGCTAATAGCAATTTCTCTACCCACATTGAAATATACATTCCTGTAACAGATCCAATTACTGTTCCTACTACATAAGGAATGAATAATGCGAAATTCATATCTGCAGTAACCAACTCTCTAAACGTTAAAAACCATATCGTATTAGAGAAGAATGCTGCAATTATGTGATATTTCTTATTGTCTCTATTTCTTGAACGAGACACGATTGTAAAACTAACATTCTGTATAAATGCCAATATCAGTATCGTTATGATACTTACTAATGTAATTTCCATATCTAATTATTAAATTTAAATTCTGCAATGTTACCTTTTTCCTTATTCCAAATAAAAGCGTGTGCACCTTTTTGACTAATATAGCCTTTCTTAGCTTCCCATTCGTCGTTAAACATCAAAGTTCTAAGGTACTTGATGATAACACCATCAATATCTTCTGCATATTTATCTACAGCTTTCTTAGTGCCCTTTTGCTTAATTTCTTTGTAATGATGAATGTCACCACAATGCCATTCCTTAAATTTAATATCTTTCCAATCAATATCACAATACTTTGGCGCTTCATGTGGCATGTTACTTAATAATCTCGCCTCTCCTTCATCTCTTCTTCCACCATGTGCGAAACCTAACATGCAATCTCCCCAGTTGTAATACTTACGCGTTTTAGGCGTATTATCGATCGTTACATTAGGGTTATTCTCAAATTTGATATCCAACACTTCACCTAAGTAAAAACTCTTCTGAAAGTCGTGATTACCTGGAATAACTTGAACATCGACTGGAGCAATATCTGTTAGTAAATCGATAGTATCTATCATCAGATTTCTGCCTTTCCTAAACACTTTCTGCCACCGAGTATCGTCTTGCATTGGTGTCCCTGCAGTTGTTTGTGTAAATGGATAAGCTGTATCTGAATTAAACAAATCGTTGCCTACTATAAATAATACTCTGTCAATGTTATAAAGTCGCAATATATCATATAACATTGCATTGATCGCCTCAACATATCTTTCTACAGCAATCTTAATATCGTAATCTTTAAATCCTGTTTCTTCTGCCCACGATTGCTTGCCTAAATGTAAATCTGGAATGTTGATTTCCAGTAAATTACCCGATTTGCAATAACCATGATCCTTTAATTCTACTACAGGAGATACTCTAACTAAGTCATCGTATAATTCCTGCTTAAACTGTGAAAAGTTAAACTCTTCTTTTTTCTTAACTAACCAGACCTTGATCTGATAATTAGTGTATGTTTCTGCATGCTGTGCTGAATATGCTGAATAACCTTCATTACCGTTATTGGTTGCTTCATATTCTCCAATCTTCATGGTCACATCCCATGCATTTAACAAATATCTCTCTACTTCCCATTCTACAAGGTCTACACTACATAAATCTAGAAAGTCGTCTAATATCTTAACTCGATCAGTAATCTTGGAAGAAATGTGTCCCTCCATCGTACTTGATTCTTTTTTCTCTTCATATTTGTAATCCTTAACATAAGTGTCTTCTGTCAACACCTTTGTTTCGTCTTCTATTTCCCTTGCATTCTTCTCATTAAACTTCTTCCCACATTGTTTGCACTGATATCTCTTTATTTTCTGACCTTTCCAAATATAGTTCCCTGCAGAAATATATTCTGGACTTCCACAATGAAAACATGCTAATCTATCTTTACTCATATGTTGTCTTAATTTGTTTAACCATCTCTTTAGTTGTATCCATCACAATAGTATTGAGAATATTCGCAAAGTCCCGCTTCACTTCATTCTCAATAGGATTTATTATAGATGGAAATCTAGGAGGATCCGTAACCTTTGGATCCTTCTTAGATTTCAGTATAGTTCTAACTTTAGGAGTTTTCATATTATTTTCCAAAACGATGTTTGTAACCAGCTACGATAGTCTTATCTGTGGTTACTTCCCCTGTGAACATGCTATTATTGTAAACGTAGCTAGCACCTATCCCAAGCACTGCTTCCGTTGATAAGGAACCCCCAAGATATAAGCCTCGAGGATTTTTGTAGATTGTATTATCCGTAATTACCGTAGGGAAGACTCTGTTCATCTCCCAATCTCTACTCACTATTCTATTCATGCTTACTGTATCGTTTAACACGAATAACATTAGTGAATCGTTAATTAGTGTGTCTTTATAAAAGTTCTTCGCAAAGTATTCTTCAAATACCGCATCTGCAATAGCCATCGAATCTATAACACCAGTTGAATCAGAAAATTCTAATAGTCTTCGTAAAGTGCTATTCTCACCTGTCAACCGAGCTCTATTCGTGTTTAGCTTATAAATTCCTTCCTCTAACGTTCTTACGTCATTCTCTAACGCTTGAACATATAAAGGTTCATAGTTATCTACGTAGATTGCAGTGTCTCTGTACTCAATTCTCGTGTCTGTAACTATTGTTTCTTTTGGAGGGAATAAGGTATAAGCTAAAATGTTAATACCAATCAAAACTACTATGACAGTAGCCCATTGTCCAAATTTCTTCATATTTCTACTCTTTTTTGATTTTTAATAATCCGAGAGTTATCCCCTCTAATAAAGAATTCTTTGCCATTAAGAATACCCATCCTAATACGAATAGTGGTAAACTCTGCCATATAGTTACTTTATCTAAATAGATGAATAAGCCGTCTGCAATTATCATCAAAATGCCGATGATCGAAGTGATCCAGTGTTTTAGTCTTTCACTCATAATATATATTATCACTATTTACCAAATCTTATTACAAATTCTTCTTGATCCAGTCTTGTGCAGCATCCATTACAGGGTTGTCGCCCTTTTCATATTGATCAAAAGGATTAGCAGGGCCTACGCCTTCTCCACCTTCCATTTGGTCTACTGCTGCATTACTTTCTTCTCCACCATACATTTCCATTTGCTTTTGTTGGACATATACCTGGTTAAGAATGATATCGTCATCATTAGGCCTTCTTTTACTATATTTCTCGAACATATCCTGTTGAGAAACAAATCCAGCTTCTGACTTCTTTTTATCATTGTCAAGCATTGTTGTTTCATCTTCTAAATCAATGCCAGTAAATTTGAATTGAAATCCTGGATTAACTTCAGTGATGATATACTTGTTGATTTGCTTTTGTACGAATTTTAAAAGAGGTTCAAGGCCTTTCTCTTTGCTATGATTTAAGCGTTCTTTTTGGCCGTCCTGACCAAACATTTGAGAAGTTCCTTTAAAGTTAAATCCTAATTCAGATGGATCAATTCTATATACAGCGCAAGCTAGGACTACCAAGAAGTTATTCCACTTCTCAAACTCCATATCCTTATTGTTGACATGCATATCTACCCAATTAATCTTAGATCCCTCAAAAATAGGAACCTTATGACTATTGGATACACCTGCGATAGTTTGTCTCCAAGCTGATCTGAATTCACTTAATACGCCTGCATCAGCATCTCCTTCTATAGTGAAGAACCCTTTTGGATTGGATCCTTGCTTGAAGAAATTACCATTATATTGCATACCGTAAAGCATCCATGTAACAATCTCGATAAGAATTTCAAGCTCAGATTTACCATAACCATTGTTCATGATATCTGTAGACTTATTTCTTACCCCAAAATTCAACTCCCATGGATAATAGACGATCTCTTCAGTCATCGTTGTTCCAGGAATTTGTCTTTCGGCTATCTGACCTCTCCATATTTGTGCATAGATAGGATAATATCCATTGACTTCGTCATACTTATGTTTTTCTCTATCTAATTCACGAGGATCAATTGTATCCAACAACCTAATCGTTTCACTTGGGGTTGCGGCATATCTAAATACATCATTGCCACGAGTTCTCTCTACTTCAAAAGTAGCTTGGTCAAGCTCCAATGAATCCTTAACATATTTACGTAGAAAGTCTTCAAAATCATCAGCTAAGTCCCACTTTGCGTTATCACCGCCATTCTCGAGAAAATCTACTAATCTCTCGATCTCTTTCTTATCTTTATCGGTTAACTCGTAAGCTGAGTAGTCTTCAAATCTTGATAGCTTCTTTGTAATTGTCCAACCCTCTCTTTGTAGATCTGTCTGAAACTCTGAATAATTTAATGTCTGCTCAATTCTAGTTTGAATAATCGCACTAATCTGAGGGGCCCTTGCCATTGCTCTTAACAACTCATAGCTCGTACCTTTTAAGGTAGATTTATAACCTAAACCATTGTAGAATTCACGCTCTGGTGAAAATACAAATGATTTAAAGTTTGCTTTTTGCGCTTTTTGTTGTTTGAGAACGTATGCTTGTGCCTTCACTAATTCATTCGGGTCATCTGACATCATTCCTTTGTTAGCTAAAATGGTCCTTCGGGCTTTAAGAGTTTCGATTTGATCGTCTATTTGCTCGAAGGACATATTTTGCTTTAAAGAAGTATCTTGAGGTTTATTCTTTTCTTCCACTTACACCCACGTTTAGGGTGAATAACAAATATAATTTTCTTCCTTCTTATGGAGTAGTTGTTTCAAAATCAAATGAGCCTAAAACTTCAATTCCAAACGCATCTGTCACTGTTACATCTAATTCACAATCGGCTTTAGCTGCAGTTGCAACTCCTTCTAATATTCCAGTTGTTGTATTAAAAGTTAATCCAGCAGGTAAATCAGTATCTCCTCCTTCTGTAAGAGCATAAGAATAAGGTGTGTTTCCACCCTCAGCCTCAATTTGCTCTGCATAAATCTTACCAGTACCTGTACCAGTAGTATCTACATTAACTGTAATTGAACCAACGCCAGTATCCCCTGTATTTTCTGGATCAGCAGCAGCAGTAACAGCAGCTTGAGTTTGAGTAAATATAACATCTCCGTCTAATTGATCTGCTATCCCAACATAAATTGTCCATTCTGGTATAGTTGGACCAACTGTAATAGCATTATAAAATAATGTTCCATTTTCTTCAGTAGTCCCAGCTGTTATAATAGGAACTCGTATTTGATAGTCAGATGCTAAATACTTAGCCCCTGTTGGCTCAGTACCATCAGCGTCAATATCTAACCATACAGCAACGGTTTCACCAGTCCAATTAGTAATTAGTATATAATCACCTTGAGCAGCTCCAGAAGTTGCAGGGATTGTTATTGTTTGTACATCAACAACACCAATATCACCGTCATCAATGTCTGTAGTTACCATAGCGAAAGCTGTAGCAATTGCTACTAAATTCACTGTAGTGACACCAGTTTCTAGAACGTCTAATCTTAAATTGTGTGTAGTTGCGAAAGCAATGAAATCTCCTAATACGTAAGGTAATCTTCTAAACTCTAAGCCCCATTCTTCTTCAACGGAATCTAAGCCTTCAATTTGATAGACTGTCAATTCTTCGTTGGTACCAATTAAATCTGTGGTGTATTCTACATCCAGACTATTGTCGGCATTTGTAAACTTTAATATCTTCATTATATAAATATTAATTCTTTTCTAACAAATTTATACAGTTTCGTCGGCACCAAAGTCCTTGCCTACGCGACTAAGTTCACGATTTAACTCGGTATCAAGATAGGTTCCTTTTTCTGCTTTGATAATGAAGCCTTCTTTGTCCTTTTCAACGTTGCCACTGAATTCAACTTGTGCTTCTCTTACGTAGTATATTGACTTATTTAAGTCATCGTCGAGAACGGTAACTCTTTGAAGTGAACCTAGTTCTGCCTTCAAAAGCTCTATTTCCGCTTTTCTCTCTTCACTTAGTTCGTTGGTTTCTCCCTTTTCAAGATCATCTGAAATAGATTTGCGTAGCCCTAAGACTGACATTTCACGATGTTTTTCAAGATTGTGGACAGAAACCATTCGATCGAAATCGTCTTTCGACATTTCGCTTGGGTTTGTAAACTCCAACATATTTCTTTATTGTATTATTCTGAAATTGTACCGAAAGTAAAAATTGCTTAAATATATGAAAAATTTCTCTAAATTAAAAACTTTTCGCGTAAAACATTCTATTTTTCTTAGGACATGCTTTTCAAGATGTTCACATAAACACTCTTTTCGCAATACCCTACCTTCACTAAGAAACTGTAATAGTCTGCAGTGCTATAACCTCGACTCTCATAATACTCGAAATATAGTAGTAAATCTAGAACACTTGATTGCCATGACCCATAAGATGCAACTCGTGCCCCATTGTCAGCAATCACATATCTATCACTATAGGTATCTCTGGTTCTAGGATAGTGCATCCCAAACAGATTATTCTGATATATAAAAAGTCTAGATTTAAACCACCCTGACTCTAACTTAGCTTGGTTAAATATAATATTTGGTTCGGGGGCTTTTAAAAGGATTAGTAGCTCTTTTAAATTCTCGGGAGAGAAATCGGCTACCATTAATTCATTTAAGCGTGTAATACGCATCATATTCTCTTGTTTAAGCTCAGTCTGGTATTCTGACAGATTTGGAGCTGAAAGTTGATTAAAACACGTTAAAATTAAGAAAATTGTGAATGTTAATATACATAGTTGTTTCATACTATTAAAATTCGTTTCTACCTAATATTCAGGACATTCCTGAAAATTTTTCTCAAAAAGAAAAACTTGGTAAAGTTCCGAAATCTTTTCGAGATAAAAACCAAAAAAAGATGCTAATTTTACTTAGCACCCTTTACATCATTGAGAATGACCTGGTTTAGTCTTCTACAAAGTAAGCGATTTTTGCTTGGATGTCTTCAACAGTGAATTCGATGTTCTTGATTTCTTCTGCAATTTCGTCCTTAGCTTCTTCTGCGTCACGTACGCCTTCTAACCAAGAGTCAACGTTTCTTGTGTTGTTAGCTACTGCTTTCTTCACGCGGTCGTCTGCGTCAGAAAGATCACTGTTCTTTTCACTTAAATCAGCCTCTAAAGACTTAATTTTTGCTTCAAGACGATTTTTTAACATTTCACTGTTTTTTTCTGCTTGAGCAGTTACGTCTTTTTCTTCTTTGTTGAATTGGTTGATTAATGCTACAAATTTGTTCATAATAAATTAATTTAAATTAATAAAAATTGTTAATTGTTTATATAAATGATTATTTACTTATGCGCTTTTTACGTCGCAATACCTTTATTTCTTCTTCTTTTGGGACTACAAATCCTCTTTTATCTTTAGTGAGTCCTAAGTCTACTGGCTTAGCTGACCCTATTACTGTTCCTTCTAGTGTGATCCATATACCTGGCTCTTTCTTCCCCTTTTGTTCAACAATTGATCCAAATTCACCTTTTCTGTAGATTAATCCACCACCATCTTTAACTGCTACATATGGCTCATCCCAATCCCAATGACAAACATATGGGCTTCTTGTTGCAATATGAGTATCCCCATCAAGGTTCTTATACTCTACACCCTCAGCAAACCCTTTATCGTAGCACATTTGCAAGATTCTAGTCTCAATTTGATGTCTTTCTGCAGGCTGTGCTTTTTGTGCGAATTGAGATGTTATACCGAACTCTTCACCGTGATTTGTGCCATAATATACACGGCCTCCTTCTATGCGTTCCACTTTAAACGTTTCACTATGTGAATAATACCAATCACCTATTGTAAAGTCAATCACTTTGCACTCTCTCAAGTCTTTTTCACGGTAAGAGTCTGTTCTTCCATTCGTGAAACTTACTCGATATACGTGTGAATCTTCATCGTAATATGTGCTATAATCATTGTCTATAACTTCTCCAATTGTACCATCACTTTGACAAATATAATCAGATTCATCTGTATGAGCTACTTTGTCCCCTACTTTAAACTTAGGTTTCCACTTTGCTTCTTCTATATCGCACTCATTATAACTAAAACTGCGTCCAGTATCCCATTGTACTTCGTAATCAAAACCATATCCTGGAGTCTTTAATTCAGTAACTGTTCCATGACCACCTTCACTTTGGTTTGGATGATATTGTGAACTCTCCTGTAATTGCACTCTATCGTTTCTTTTGAATTTGCGTCTCTCACTAAATTCTTTACAAGCTGCATGTAGTGCTTCAACTACTTTCTCTAAACCTTCAAGTGATGTAATATAGGGGAAACTTCCGTCTCCTTTAACGTCACTTGTATGCGTTCTACACCAGTCATACTTATCACCGATGTTTAAATTCTTGAATACTTGTTCATTGTATCCGCCTTGAGTTATATAATAACATCTATCAAAGCTATCACTTCTAGCGACTCTATAATTTAAAGAACTACCATCTATTTTAAACGTTATATCGTCTCCAACATCGATAGAACAAGTCTTTTTCTCAAGAGACCCATACCAACCTGTATCGCACATAAATATCGTCCATCCTGCCAAATATGCATTCCTATGTCCAGATTGATACTCAAAATTAGTATTATCAAGTTTCTCATTAGATGAGCTTGGTCTTACTAATGTATCTCCAACTTCTGCGTTTGCAAATCTGCGTTCTACTTCTCTTTCAATGAACTCTGGGAATGACATAATACTATCATCCTCTTGATTTTTAATCTCTTCATATTCACCATATGACATACCGTTCTGATACTTGATAACTGTGTTTTCTTCATGCTTGTCCCAAAGTTCGAATTTAGTCGTTGCTCCAGCTCCTGTTTGCCAGCTCCAACCTTTCTCTTCGAAAATCCTCAGAATCCCCTCAAACTTATCTCTTGTATCTGCATGTATATAAACCATATAGTGCTTTTAATTATGTGATAAAAATATACTTTTTATATCCGCTAAACAACACCCCATTTTAAAAAAAACTGCCAGCCGAAACTGGCAGTCAAAACAAAACATCATAAAGCAATCCAATTACTGGATAACTAGACGGGATAGTAGGATCTGAACCTACAGGCTAATTTCGACAGTCACTGCGCTATGCGTGTCCAGCTCTGTTGCCTTGCCTCTACTGTAATCCTGAGAGCCCAGGAAAACTATAAACTCCTCTAAGTGCGAAGTGTCATGACTAGTGATCTCCAAAATGACCACTTTATCCCGAAGTACCACAAATGCATCTAACATGCATTGTCTACCTTTTTAATACTTTAAAGAACTAATGTAAAAATACAATCTTTACATTCTCTAAACAACGCCTAACCCTCTAATAATAGAGAATTCAGCTTATCGAACATTGGTTTAAACATTTCTGTGTAACCCCCTATTTCGAATCTCTTTACAAACTCCTTATGTTCCTCACGATACATCTTGAGTTGACTACTACCAGTTTCAAAAGAATATTGTACATTTGCAAGTCTATCACATAGCTTCACAAACACATTGAATTTATTCTTCGTAATTCCAGCATAATACTTATCATTGCCGCGTTCTGCTCGATTTTTACCTTTCTCATTAGTAAGAGCATAGGTTATCTCTGCAATCAAGAAACCACAGTTATCTAACACCTTATTGTAGGACTGTCTACAATCTTCAATAAGATCGTGTGTCCAACATGATGCTAAGACCCTGTGTAACAATGTATTGTCTTCTTCAAGTTTCAATAAATGTGCAAACTGTACCCCATTCACGTAAGTCATCTCAAGATGAGTCTCATATGATACACCTTGACCATATTCGTGGTTTGTCCTACTATGACAATTTACAGCGTAATCTCTGGTTTTAGATACAATTTCGTGCATATTAGTTTCTTTCTTTTGCCCCTCTAAGTGTGGCTATTCTCTTCATAAGATTGATAACCATTTTAGAGTTCATTTTGTGTTTGCTAATTTGGTCCATCAATCTCTTGATGCGACGCTCTTTGCTCATTGGTATTGCCATACTACAACATTGATAATTTACGTAACAAATTTTCTAAGTGGTTCTCTGCTAACAACATAATTCTGTCGTGGTCAGCTAAATAACCATCAGCTTTAATCTTTCTGAACCCCATTACATGAATGGTCCATTGACCTCTTTGATCTACTGTAGGATTATAAACAACCATTAAGATTGGTCCATCCTCTTTAGCGATAGGTGAAGGTATAATGTATACGTTATTCTTACCATATACTTTTCTCCAATCTTTGATTGGCTTTGCATCCTTCTTAGTCTCCTTTTTAGTTTCCTTTACAGGCTCCTTAACAGGCTTTATTTTCTTGCCAGTTGAATCTTCAACTTGCTCAACAACAGGCTCGCTCTTAACGCTCTCTATTGCTTTTGGCTTTCTACTAGGCCATCTAATTTTCCATTTTTTCTTCATGATATATTGTTTTTGTTAAACTTCTTCGTCTCTTACAACATATATAACACCTGACTCAGTTTTCTTCTGAGTGAATGGTCTCGTCTTCAATTCCATCTTTTCTTCAAACTCTTTTGCAGCTTCTACTCCTTGTGTCGGAATAAATGCAAGAGTCTGTGCCATTATTATTGTTTTCATACTACTCCTTTATTATACAATACCCCCAGAAACTCTTTTCATATGCCTTATTCAACTTCCAATATTCCTCACAAGGTCCCTTCTCAACATATAAATTAATCATTCGCTCCTTTAGTACTGATTTCTTAATCAGTTTTGTTTTCATGAGATAAAGATATAAACATTATATCTAACTTGCAACACCTACAGAGGTTTTATATCATCTCTTATAAGGTCTCTAATCTTGCGTATTCTCTCAAGCTCTATATCGCTATACTTATGTTTAGGTAGTGGATCTAAGCGCATCTTGCGACAAACATTACAATATGTATTATAATTCCACTTTCTGACCTTTTCCATACTGCGAAAAGCCCGCACTCCTAAGAGATACGGGCTTTTAACACTAGTTACTTTCTTACGCTACTTCAGTTTCTTTGTTCAACTCTTCGATCATAAACTTACGTCTTACGATAAGTTTCTCATCTGTTTCAATAGCTATTTTCAACTCTGCAATTTCATCAGCTACATTATCGAAACCAGCAACATACTCATCCTTGATATAAGCCTTACGCTCATCAGTACTCTTGATTTGATCAAGATCTGGAGTTTCAAGGTACTCAGCAAGCTCAGCCTGCTTTTCTTCAATTTTTTCATTGTTTTCTTCAATTCTTTCTTCAATAAGCTTCACCTGCTTATTCAGATACTTGTTAGTACCACTTTGCAATTTGATGATTGATGCATCTTCTGCACCTTTTAAACGTGCTACTACTCTGTTAACAAAACATAATTTTTTCATAATTGTGATTTTTAATGATTAATTAATTAATTATTCGACAATATCGTCGTCCTTTATTGTTTCTACTTTAAATTTCTTCTTTACTACTACCTTCTTCTGACTTGCAGTGATTAAGATACCTCTATCGTCCTCTTCTGCTTTTACTTCTTTTCGCGTAAATGCAACTTCTCCATGATCTAATCCTCCACTTCCCATACTATGCATACCAGGATAATCTATAAAATGCATTCTATGACCTGGTGGATGAAAACGTTGTTCACTCATTCTTCTCATCATTGCTTCATGATCAGATGAACGTCTACGACTACCACTATGCATCATTCTACCTTGAAGATATGATTGTCTTTCTTGTAGAGCACTTATTACCTTAGAAAGATCGTCTAAATTCCCAACTTCTGGGAATCCTCCATTAAGAGGGTGATCCTTCCCTATAAGATCTGTGATGAAGTCAACTTTACGAGATATCTCTAGTCTTTTAAATACTTCTTCATTATCAAAACCATGGTCATTATCTAAATAATAACCTCCACGAGACCCTGCTACACGAAGTGTTAATTCTGCAAGTGTAAGATACTCTCCTGCTCTATATAGTCTATACCTAGGACTTCTCTCTGGTTTTGGGCTTGGATCGTGATGTGTTAAATCATGGTGATCATATGAATTATGCTCTCCATTCTCCCATGCAACAGTCATACTATCAGATGAATAATATGAATCTATCCTTCCACGACTTCCACCACCTTGGTTTGATTTCCCGTAATATCTCGAATCAGGTCTTATCCATACATAGTCTCCTTCTTTGAACTCACCTCTAGGCATATCTTTATCTTGTTTTATTTTGGTTTCACAAATTACATCTTCTTTAATCGATTTTGCAACACCCTTATGCATAAAATCAGAGGGTACATCTTTTTGTTTTACAAATTTATTATGCTCTTTGCAATACATAAACCACTTCATTTCATCTATTGTAGCTGGTCTTATTGTTGTATCGTCATTTAATGTTCCCCATGCCTCTTCTTCACAATCGTCTTCAAAGTATATCTGTCCATCAGTAGTCATACACTTCCCACATATCTCATCATCTTCTTCATTCCATTTACTGAATTCCAGTAACCAGTCGTCTCCAGAATATGATACACGATATATGCTACCCTTTAATAGAGATGGTCTCTTTGGTTTATATGGTACTTTCACAGCAGGCTCTCGTTTCTCAGCCCATTCTCCTTGTTTATATATACGTACTGTATATCCTTCTCCTTTTGCATATAAGCTATCAGATTTGTCATAGAAATCGAAACCTGTCTTAGTTATTTCACACCATTTACCACTAGTTAAATGCTTTGCTTCTGTTCCTGGCAAATATCCTCGAGCTTCTGCTTCTTCTGCAAGGTCTGCTCTGCGCTCCGCGCGCGGTATAGCCTTAGATTGTAACCTACTCTCATACTGCGCTTTAGTAATCTCTTCAAAGAATGGTCCTAAATCAGTTTTATTGTGAACGACAGATATCTCTCCTTTTTCATTCTTGCACACTAGTCCTGGTGGATATTCACTCTCCTCTATTACTTTAAATAGGTCGCCCTTTTCATTAGTAAGTCGATGCTTACTATGTTGGCTTTGATTGCCACCACTTCTTGTTATTTCAATATATTTAGGATGCTTTTTGTCTGGTGCATAATATTGGCCACCATGAGCGTCACAACCCCTAATGCATTTTCCCCTGTGCTTGCAGTGTTCACAAGCCCAACTTTGATCGTGACCTGAGTCTACTAATTGTTCCTTCTTCTCTTTTTCTTTTATAAGCTCTAAATCTTCTTCACTACACCACCAGCCATAACCATGTGGACATTCCCCATTTAAATCATGGCCATCCATAGAATCATCAAACCTTACTCCGAGCCCACAACCTTTGCTACCTTTGTCTACTATAACAATGGTACCTATTTTGTCTCCTCTATGCTTTACTCTATCTCCTGTTTGTAATCCCATTTATCTTCTCTTTAATATAGTAACCTTCTCGTCTCTTGCTTCTGCGAATTTAGATGATGAGCCTACCTTTTTGAATTTATCTTCGGAATATGTCCAACCATATAATCCATCAAATATAGCGATGTGAGTATCGTGATCACCTATCTTTTCTACAGTGAATGTGTAAGGATAAGTAACATCACCGAGTCCACAACGACCATCTTCGCCTGAACTCCATTCTCTTGGTTTGCTTTCGATTATAACCTTATCTCCTGGCTTGAATGGTAGTTTTTTCATCGTCTTCTCCTCTTCATTACTATTTCCTTGATGTCATCATCTTTCACTTCTATGAATTTAGATGATCCTCCTACTTTTGATAATAAATCTGAATAAGTCCAACCATACTGTCCATCGTATATAGCTATGTGATCTGTATCACTTTTGTAAACTATCTTTTCAACAGTAAATGTATGCGGATAATCAACTCTATCACGGCCATCTCTCCCACTAGCAGCTGAGCTGTATGTGGGCGGTCTACTTTCTATTCTTATCTTATCACCCTTTTTAAATGGCAATGTTTCTTCTGTTCCAGCCCAAGCTTCATATGTGATCCTATCATCAAAACCACGATAACCATCGTTATCTCCACATTCCCAATTATCACAAAACTGAACATAAACAGGACCATAGCTGCTGCTTCTTCCTAATTTCTCACCATACTCAATCAATTTACGTGTCTCATGACTTGTATCTGGACTAAAACCTCTATTCAATAAGGCTTTACTTACACGCTCAGCTTCTCTACGACTACGTACTATAATTGTTTTTGGCATACTATTTTGTTTTATTTGATTTGGTAAAGATATAAAGATTATATCACTCTGAAAACACCCTACCTATAATTAGTATAAATTGAAGTACCATATGAGTGCATTCCTATATGCATAAAATATTGCAATAGATAGTGTTATTATCAATGCTAATGTAATTAGTGATACTTTGATTGCTTTCTTCATAATTATCCGTTAATATACGTATAAACGCAAAATATCCGCAAATATACGGATATTCTACTTCTTAAACAAGCCCTAACTATCAGAATTTCACGTTAATACCTATTCTTGGTTCTATGTTTAAAGGGTCTATTAATATGATCATATCAATCCTTTTATGCGGATGAAAGAATGCTCCTACCTCAAATGAGAAGTTGTGTAATTTGTCTGGAACTAATCTCTCTACTGAGTTATCGTCATATACCTGCTGATATGTACCTAATAATACAATATCAGTTTTACGGTCTGCAAAGATGTCTGCACTGAATCCATGGCAAACCTTCCACATTTTGAAGTCTTCTGTATCTAACTTTGGGTGGCTATATTCAAAACCAGTTACTACCCCAATGTAGCTACATACATGTTGTGTGTACAAGAGTCCTACTCCATTTTTACCAAATGCATACGTGACTCCTATGTCCTGTGCATGTGCTGCAATCCCTGCAACTACCAATGCAATCATAATAATCATCTTTTTCATACTGCGAAAGCTCCCCATTTGTTTCAGTGGGGAGCGTTCTGTTAATGTGGGTACCTAAACTTGCCAATCTTCTTCTTCAATACCATTGTAGAAGCTCAAACCTATCTGTTCAACCGAATGCTCTTTGTAGTTACCAGCTTCGCAATTGATGTCAGTTGTATCCTCAATAAACCTAATAGTTTCTGCAGAGTCATCTAAATGCTCCTCAACTAATACCACTCTATTTGTACGCTCTGAAAATGCAGCTATTACTACAAGATCTCTTAATACTAATCCTTGATGGTTGTTTACTTGAATGATTTGTTTTTTCATGATTTCTAGTTGTTTGGTTTTTATACTAATGTTAATACTAATGATCTACTGTAAATGCTCTACAGCTATCTTCTTCTGCATCTTTCAATACTACAAGAATAAAAGATGGTGATGGCTTTTCTAACTCAACACCGCTTTCTACATGATCTTTCTGACCACATATCACGCGACCCTCATAAGGTGTTTCGCAACCATATTTACAGCTACCACAACACTTCTTTGCATCTTTAATCTTGTTACCTATTATAATGTACGGTTTTACTTCAACATCGATATTAGATGTGTATTCACTTAAATGAACCGTAATACCAGCACAGTAAGAGTAATTCTTTGTATCAGCATAACCTACCTTTACTACATGAGGTAGTTTCATAATCTGATCAATTTGCTTTTGAGTTGCAGGTGTATGAGTAACAAACTTCATACGTACTTTAACACCTTTACCTTTTCGAGGATCAATGTAACACCAATTGAATTCGTGTCCCAAGATCCTTTCAATTTCTTGTCTAATCTTTGATTTGTGTGCCATTTTACTTTATTTAGTTTTGTTTACTGCGAAAACTCCGCAACCCTAAGGTATACGGAGCGTTCTATTGGGCTCACGAACTATTTTACTTTTTTCCATACTCTATCTACTACTGAATAGTGAGTATCTAATGCTTTTGCAATTGCACCTTTAGTAGCATCAGGATTAGCAATTATATAATGATATATAGCTTCTGATTTAGAACCAGCTTTAAATAGACCTGGTGTAGGTTGTAGTGTTAATCCACTTTTTGGCTCTTCTACCTTTGGTTTAGATGTCTTTGGAGCTGGACTCTTTTGTATTAAACGTTGTACATCTTCTGCAGCAAAACGATATTCTTCACCTTTTGTGTTAGTTGCACATACATTATACTTTTTACCTCTATGGTTAAGTCCACAAATAACGTAAGGTTGCTGACTACGACCCCAAAGAAATGTTTTACCGAAGTCTTCTGCTTTAAGGTCATACATCCAACAATCTCTTGTGAATTCTGCCTTTTTAGCTAATCCTTTTTCTTCTGAGTTCTGACTACCAATTCCAGCATTAACTGTGAATCTACAAGTGCTTGCAGAGAATCGCATATTACCCATTTCAAGAGTAATTCCGTGTGTGTCTTCAACTGCTTTTAATGCAGCTTCTAAGTCGTTTCTTAATGTTTTAAGTGATGGTCTGTCAAATGTTTTCATGATTGCTTTTGTTTTGTTTTATGTGGTAAAGATATAACTATTATATGTCCAAGGCAACACTTTGTACATTTATTTGTACACTTTATTTTTAATAATACTGTATATGCTGGTATAATCCACAATCAGGGCAATTAAACTCTTCTGAACCTGAATCTGGTGAAGTGTCTGATGTATGTGTTGCATTTTCATGACTACAATTCTTCTGCTTTCTATCACGTAAGTAGCTTAGATATATAAACCAAAGTACTGATGGCTTCTTAGGTATTGGTTCAGGATCTACTTGGTAGTATTCTTCCTTTTCTTCATCAAAACGGCATCCATCGTCGAAATGATTCATTTCCCAATCTTTTAAGTATGACTTAGCCTCTAATATACGCTTAATCCACTTCGGAGTGCTATTTGATATTCTAAATTTCCATTCATACTTATAAGGTACATTGGAGAAATCTGGGTTTGTGTACGATTCATATACTTTACGTATAGTTAAAGATGGAAACACCTTTATTGACTTGTATGAATCTTTTGTGTCAACATACATATTAGAATACGGGTCAACTCTTGATCCTGATACCCAAATATGTAATCCTTTTGCTTTTAAAATAGTTGTTTTCATAATGATGTTTGTTTTGTTTACTGCGAAAAGCCCCTACTCCGAAGAGACAGGGGCTAATCTAGGTGTGTCGACCTATTCGTGCATTTCTACATCTGTCATTAACAAGATGCCAGGAGTATCAGTGGCCATTGTCCACATTGGATGTAATATGTGTGGTAAATCTTCCAATGAGTCAATTAACTCTTCACTTGGTCTGTCTTTGACTACAAGTTTAACTCTACTACCTGCTTGGTGTGGAAGTGCTTGTTCGAAATAAACCTCTTTACAAGGCTGTCCTAACATTTTTTCAACACCTTTGATCAATTGATCTTTTAATTCTGCTTTGTTCATAATGATTTGTTTTTAATTAGAAATATAGATTAACACCCAATTTAAGTTTGGGTTGGATGTTCACGTTGAACGATCTTTCAATACCTTCTAAAAAAGATATTCTTTCGTCTGGAGTTGGGTAGTCTTCTTCTAAGCTCACTATATCAAGTTCGATAAACATATACTCGATGTAGTCTCTTAGTGTTCTGATTAGTCTGTCTGTTGTTGATGTTTTCATGATGCTTTATTTATACCCTAAAGATATAAAGATTATGTGACCCAAGCAACAGTTAAGTGGATTATTTTTACATTATTGGTTATTTATAATCATTACAAACAATATGTTGAATCGCATCGTGGACATGCTAAGTGGTCTATTGTATATGGAAAGTCTTCTGGAGATATCTCTAACTTACCTACTTCGCCTTCGAATTCAATCGTTTCACTCTCCTGTAAAAACAGGCAATGGGGACAGTTGTCCCCCTCTTTTGGATCTGGTATTCTGTTATTACTCATCCTTTTTGTTTTTAATTGGCTCCCAATATATAACAAGTTTATCGTCAATGAGACCACTATTTAAGTACAATTCTATATCGTCATCTCTTTCTACTCTACAAGATAATACGCTGAGAGTTAAAGGCCTATCGTCCCCTTCTCTAGGTTTAATAGTAATAGGCTTTGTAGGTTTAAACATATAACACCCCATTACAGATGATTCTACATTACCACATTCATGTCTCGGCCGTCTTCCTTCTTCTAAAAATTGAGCTCTATGCTCACATCTATAACATAACATATTATAATAGTGATATTATTAGTTTCTCTTTACATTCAAATACAGACATATGATCTATCTTATGCACTAGTTTTACCCCATCCATATAGTTAGCTCTGTCGGTTACTTCTTGGATTTCAACTACCTTAAACTCCTCTTCTGCCCTACTCATTGCCACTTCTATTGCATCCTTCTGTGCCGCTTTAACAAGTTCATGAACATCCTCTAATGATAACTTATCAACTACTGTGTTAATTATCATCTTATCAACTAGTTCCTCTACTGTTTTTAAGTCTTTCATACTATTAGTTTAATGTATGTGTTTTATTAATGATCCATCTACATCTAATCTACCAGAGTTCATGAATTCCCCAATACTAAACCATCCATTGTCTTTAGTTCTTACAAATATAGCATCACCGTCTTCACCATTTTCTGTTTTAATAAAATAATCTGTTTCCTTTGCGAATAACCAATGGCAATCTTTTACAATATGTTTCCAAGTATAAAGAGTTCTAAGATCTATTTCATCAAATGGAATAACTTCTTTCACATCCACTGTATATAGTCTACTGTGTCTGATTTTACCATCATCAAAGCAATTGTATGTTTTATTTACTTCTGGTATCATATTTAACGTATTTCTTTATTTCCTTATCTATTTCAGCGATCTCTTTAGTCAACTTCTTATAAGCATTTCTTGCCACTTCTGTGTCTTCGTTATGCATAAGAAGTAACTTGTCTTGCACCATATCATTTCTTTTCATGAAGAGCTTTATTACTACAATATAATCTTCTTCTGATAATTCGTACACTAATTCAAAGAATGTCATAAGTCAATCTCTCCTTTCATAAACTTCTTTAATTCGCGCTTTATACCCGTTCTGTGGTCTATTACGATATTGGTCTTATAATTGTACGTTCTAACCACTCCCCTATTGATGCGAGCTACTCTTCTTTTATTGATAGCTTGTTGAAGCTCTTTCTGCTGGTTGTCTTTTATACGCTTTTTTAACCGTTCTAATGCAATATTCTGATTGCGATGTCTTGATCTCGTATCTTGGCATCGTTCTTTCATTCCACTAGGGATATGAGTTATTACAACGCAAGTCTCAACTTTATTCTTATGCTGTCCACCTGGCCCTGTGCCCCTTGTATACTTTATATCGTAATCTTTACTCATTATGTTGTTAAATAGATAAATGGTTGTTCTACTCCGCCACTATGATAGGCTGCAGCTTCTAAAGACTCTTGTAAACGTTCTGCAACACTCCATTCATGTAACTGTTGGGTTGTATATAATGATCCTTTTGCATAGTTAACACCACATCCACAAGCTTCATAGTCTTCCATACTTTCTCCTACCTGGAAATCCCCACCTACTTTAAATAACCGATCTACCCATCCTACTAAGAATGTGCCTCCTTCGTCGTTCTTACCTTCCTTTGCCTCTTTCATGTATCCACCATCTTCAAAGCATTTTCTTACTGCAGTAATAAACGTCGTACACATATACTCGTATATATCTGTATCATCTACTGGCACCAATGATAGTGAATAACGTAGCAATTGAATCATTCTAAACGACGTTGTGCAGCCTATTATGAATGATGGATTACTTTCCACTTGAAATACTTTTGGGTCTTTCCTTCTAACTACATTTAAACCAGAAACTCCAGCAGAATCGCCACCTATCGTGACTCTCTTTTGTTCCTTATTGATTATTCCTACTATACACGTCATATTTATTGTTTTTGTCAGGCTACAGCCTGATTTTTAATTCACTTTTGTCAGGCTATAGACTGATTATTAAACCATATACAAAGATAATGGATATCAATATTCCAGACAACACCCCCATTACATAGTATACCCACCTTAGCCTAGTTTCCATATTAACTGTTATGTTTTTCGATTGACTTCTCTAGGTTGTCAGTCATTACATACATTTCAAAGAAATCTGTATTATTCAACCCTATAGGCCGCCAGAACTCTTTTACTTCATCAGTAACTTTCTCTCCTAAATGCTCTTCAACTTCTTTAATAAAGTCTTCAAAGCTCATTCGATTGTACTTCCATCTTAGCTCGATAGCTGCTTTTAATTTATCCATAACTATAGTCTTTCTATTTGGTATATCGAATTAAATGTCTCAAAGATATTCTCATCAACAATCTTTACTACTGGACTTGTTCTGAAATGTGATATTCTACCTTCATATTGAAGATAGAAGCATTCATCTACTTTAGGGGCTTCATACATCAAACCTTCTCTCTCTTCACCTGGCTGGATATTGTTAGGATGAAAGGGTTTGTCTGATTCCCTAACTTTTGTTAATTTAATCTTTATTGGGGCCATAATCTATCCTATTAGTTTAAGTACTGATGCATGTATATCGTCAATGTCATTCCACTCTTCTATGTCGATATCTGGTATAGAGATGGAGAATTCTTTCTCTAATTCCATTGCTAACTCCACTCTATCAAGTGAATCTAATCCTAAATCGTTTATCAACTCTGAATGTAATTGAATATTCTCAATTGGTTCCAAAGCTATGTTCCCCGTATGTTCCTTAATTCTGTCGATTACTACCATTATCTTAGATTTTGTTTAGTGATTATCTCTTTTATCTGTTGATAGGATACTGGTGTGAAATCGTTGTTATCAACGCCTATATCGTATTGATTAGGTGTTAAACAACGTAATCTGCCTTGTTCCCTATTTGTATTATTATTTCTTGAATGTACATGACCGAATAACTGCCAGGATCCTCGATGTGAGTGGTTCCATGTAATCATTGGGTAATGACATACTACTATTCTTTGTCCATCATCAATCTCTTCATCTCCAGTAATCATCACATTTAATAGAGGGCTAACCTTTACAAATAAATCATTTGGAATCATTGCCGTCTTGTCGTGATTGCCTGGGGCAAGATACTTATTGCCGTTTAGAGTATGTAATAACCATACCCAGCTATCTTTGCGGCCCCAACAGAAGTCTCCTCCTATAATAACATCATCATTTGGTTCCACTACATTGTTCCAGTTCTGTATAATTGCTGAATCCATAGTTTTTACGTGTCCAAATGGCCTATCGCAATACTTAACTATGTTAGCATGATGGAAGTGTGTATCGGATGTAAACCATACATTCCGTGATTGTATATCGAGCTTAATTGTTTTCATAACTGTAAATATCAGCCTTTTATGCTGTTTAAACAAGACCTGTCCCAATACTTTAATGGAACATTCTTTCTACACTTATTGCAAAAGACAATATCCCCAACCTTATGTAATCTTTCATATGGATGGAGACATTTCTCTTTGGATTTCTTTGTATTCATTATTTCGGCTTGTTTATCTTCTTTTCTTTCTTCTCTAGCATCTCCATTAACTTAGCTCTACTTGTAGTCACTTTAACTTGGTCTGCTACTATTTCTATGCTGATATCGATTGGGGTACCTTCAATTCTCTCTTCTTCTTTGCCTTTATACTTCTTCTCTAATGCTACCCAATCATATGTGAAGTTGGATGGTAATATTGATAAGTCTTGCTCATCTCCTTTAGTTAATACGCCACCAAATCCATTGTATTTCGCATATGTAGAGTTAGTAAGCTGACCCATTAACTCAACTGGATCTAAGCCTTTCTTGCCAGCTACAATAGCTATTATCATATCATTAATAGGTAATTCTTTGGATACTTCTTGGAGGGTCTTATTTACTTGTATGGTTTGGTCCACATCAATGCGGCCATCTATAGTGAGCTTTAATCTATCGCCTTCTACTTCTTTGCGTATTTGCTCAAGTATCTTAACCATTTCACGAGAATAGGTAGCAGCATAGTCAGATCCGTCATACTTCTGTTTCTGCGTATAATAGAGATACCCTAATTGTTCAATACGTCCCCTCTTCTTAGCTAAATAGTTGTGGTCATATGTATTCTCCCACTCTGTACGCAGCTTATCTATCTTCTCCTGGTTCTTAATGCGGAACTCATTTATGTCCCTCTTTGAGATATGTGCTATTCCCCAGTCACTATGCACTGTATCATATACTTCACCTACTGTCATCCATCTGCCAAATAGCTCAAGTATATCGGTCTCTCTCTCATTGATAGTACTGCCTTCATCAGCCTTTAATGCGCCATTCCACACTCTCTTAAGCTGACCCTTCCTTTGTTTGAGGACCTGTATGCCCCTCCACATCGTCTGTAGCTCAACTATCTCATTAGCAGGTAGATGCGACACTTTTCTATGAATATATCTCCAATTACTCGTCAGATCTATATCTACTATAATGTCCTCATTCTCGGGGTCTGTGACCTTGTGGTACCTGTCTGGATGACTTCTGATATGTCCTTCTAGCTTTATCCATTCTGCATAGGCTTTCTTGACTCTATCTGGTTGATTCTGAAGTTCTTTGGGTAGGTCTACTATATCTTCTTTTTTCTTGGTAACTTTCTTCTTTGCCATATTCGTGTCGTGAGTTATAAACTCACAAAGGTCATCATTTTTTACCAAATTTCCAACTCGTGGGCAGGGCTCTTAATATAGATAAGATTATGCTCGCGAAGATATATGCGGGAATATAAACTATATATATTATTAGGGCTCCTATCATGGTTGTAAGCTATTGTGTATTCTTTGTAGAATCTTCTTATTGCTATCGAAATATATATCTCTTAATACATATGGTCCGTCTGGTGCACATTGACTCTCATTGATATCTAAATTAGCTAACATTTGTCCAAATCTTATTTCTGGGTACTTCTCTAGATAA
>PJEL010001258.1_pt1 | contig 26508 bp, 21 predicted proteins | sample 1853271 | NCBI WGS metagenome assembly PJEL01 (sample SAMN08108733, study PRJNA415343) | Invertebrate metagenome, whole genome shotgun sequencing project. | host: Globobulimina | place: Sweden: Gullmar Fjord | collected 2015-08
CGAAGATTGGATCAAAGAAATTTTCGAACTTGTTCATAGCCTAGGCGGCCAGGTGTATATGGATGGCGCTAACTTAAACGCACAGGTGGTTATTACTCAGCCTGCGTACTTAGGCGCTGACGTATCGCACATGAACCTGCACAAAACCTTCGCTATTCCACACGGCGGCGGTGGTCCAGGTATGGGTCCAATCGGCGTAGCAGCTCACCTTGCTCCGTTTGTTGCGAACCACGCAGTGCGTCCGATTGATAACGAATCGAAAGGCCAAGGCGCGGTATCTTCTGCTCCATACGGCTCTGCGAGTATCTTAACGATCTCTTGGATGTACATTACGCTAATGGGCGGCAAAGGCTTGCGCAAAGCCACCCAGAACGCACTATTAAAAGCGAACTACTTGGCCAAGCGCTTGGGCGAACATTACCCGATCTTGTACTCAGGTAATAAAGGCCTAGTAGCCCACGAATGTATTATTGATTTGCGTCCGTTAAAAGAGCAAACCGGTATTACAGAAGTGGATATCGCCAAGCGCTTAATGGATTACGGTTTCCACGCTCCGACTATGTCGTTCCCTGTTGCGGGCACCTTCATGATCGAGCCTACGGAATCTGAAAGCAAAGCAGAAATCGATCGCTTCGCCAATGCAATGATCTCGATTAAAGGCGAAATCATGGCGATTCATAACGGCGAACTAGATGCGGAAAACAACCCGCTGAAAAACGCACCGCATACAGCAGATGTTGTTACGGGTGAATGGGATCGTCCTTACTCGCAGAAGTTAGCGGCCTTCCCAACTAAGAACTTAGGCGCGCACAAATTCTGGCCATCTGTTGGCCGTATTGATGATGTGTACGGTGACCGTAATTTGATTTGTTCTTGCCCTGCTATTGAGAATTATGAGGACTAAATTCAGTTGAATTTAGGCTTTTAGTTTTCACAGCTAAAATAAAAAACCCAGCCAAGTGCTGGGTTTTTTAATGGAATAACAATATAAATGATCACACTATTTAATGTTTAACCCTAAAGCATTAAAAAACATCATCAATGAACACCCCAAATTAGTTTATTCTCACAATTTATAGCTAACTACTGCTTGAAATATAACCAGTCAACCCCATATATTGATCAATAATAAATACTTCCCCTTAATACAGGGAAAATCACCACATCGTTAATCTAGGGAAATTTAATGGCTCTTACTGTAATCCAAGCATTCAATGAATTCATGAGAGAGCAAGTCGATCTAGAACCTTCAAATGTTACACAAGCCAAAAACAGTAGAAGCTGGCTTTTAGAAAAGATTGAAACTTTCCCCAAAAATGACTTTTCATTTCCAAGTTTATATAGCGAAAAGAATATATTCTTTGGATCTTTTTCTCGCGGTACTAAAAAAAAGCCACTTGATGATATCGATATCATGATTGCGTTATGGGCAGATAGTTCCACTTATTTTGAGAATGCTAGCTCCACCACAATCGAAGTAACTAATCCAAATAGTCGTTTAAAAAAACTGTGCTTCGATGGAACGAACAATCTCAACTCTATAAAAGTAGTAAATAAAATTGTTTCTTCATTAAAAGAAATTCCTCAATATAGCCGCTCTGATATTAAGCGAAACCAAGAGGCCGCGGTCCTTCGTCTTAATAGCTACGATTGGGATTTTGACATAATCCCTTGCTTTTTTACATCTGCTGACTCGCTCGGCAGAACCTTTTACTTAATCCCTGATGGTAAAGGCAGTTGGAAAAAGACAGACCCAAGAATTGATCATAACTTATGCAAAACCATTGATGATAAGCACGATAATAATGTGCGAAGATTAATCCGTATTATGAAGTACTGGAACAAAAGACCAACAATGCCGTCTATGGGATCATACTTATTAGAGACACTCATTTTAAATTACTACAAATCAAAACATTATACTACGAGTGAATTTGTTGATCTTGAAATACCAAGCCTATTGGAATATATAGGTACTCACATTTTATCTGATGTGCAAGATCCGAAAGCAATACAAGGTAATATAAATAGCCTAGACATTGAAGAAAGAATCAAGATAGCGATAAGAGCTAATATAGACAAAACTAAAGCAGATGCTGCTCGAAGTTACGAGTCGGCCACTGAGCTAAAAGCCTCCATCAATAAATGGAGAGATATATTCGGAGAGGGCTTCCCCAAACATGGATAGTAATAATGAATAGTATCAACGAAAGGCAAAAACTGAATAGTAATGTTGAGATTGCGGCTTCATTCCGTTTAGCATATGAAAAAGCAAAACATTGGAAAGGAGTAGTATGGGTTTTAGCAACACTCTTATCTACATTCCAATTAATCATAGCTAATCAACTATTAAGGTTACCGAATGAATATATGCAATACCTACCTGCAACATTAATAGCAATCACCTTGCTCTCTATATTGATGAGCACACTTGGAAATCATTTTTTTATAAAAAGATATATTTCACTAGGGAGTTTGTTACAAAGACTTCATGACTTCAACATATTAGAACTAGGAACAAAGCCTTCTTACTCTGAAATAAGACCTTCATTAATTAATGAATATTCTAAAATATGGCTAAAAAAGAAACCAAATGATAAAGACAACCTTATAGAATGGTGGCCTGCTTCTGTATCTGATGTACCAAAAAGTCTTGGAATATCAATAGCTTTACTCTCGACTTTTAAGTGGGAAGCAGAATTAAGAGCCAAATATCGATTAGTGGTATTATTTTTTGTAACTATATTAATTCTGGCTAGCTTTAGTTTAATGTACTGTAAAGAATATAAAATTGATGAATACATTTCTCTCATTTTATTACCTTTATCCCCACTACTAGCATTATTAATTAATGAGTATTTAGATAACGGATCTGGATTAGAAATCGCTAAATCAGCTGAAAAAAAGGCTGATATTGTCATGATTAACTGCTTTAAACAAAATTCAGATAAAGATAATAACCTTGAACAATTAGCATTTAATTGGAACCACTATAGATCTTCTTCTTCTCCTATATTTGACTGGTTATATTGGATAACTCAGCACACTATGAACCGAGACATGATCATTGACTCAAACTCCCTTGTTGATGAATACTTAAAAAAGATAAATGATATCGAACAATAAAAATATTATAGACATATTTATTGCTAGAAACTGATCTCGATATAGTTCTTAAAAAATCATGATCTTTGATATATCTGCTAATCGCAACATTCATATTGGTTTATATTCACATTCTCAAATTTATTCTCTAACACTTTAAAAATATCATTATGATTTTTAGCCCCCTGAGGTACAACAATAGGCTCATCAACACCAGCTAAGTGAAACAACCACCATACATCCTCTTCCCAAGGGCCTCTATCAGTAGTTAAAATTTCAATTTTTACCACCTCAGCCCATAGAATATACTGAGCTTCTTCGCCGCTATAGCCAATACTGCCTGTAGTGGTAAAGCCACCAGCACGTTTTAAAATACTACTATAATTTTAGTTCATACTGGTATTACAACAATAGAAATAGCCTATTTTTATAGACTATTTCTATCTAACAATCAGAGTAATAAAATTTACTACTCTATAAAATTCATGCCTTTAAAAGTCCTCACCGAATTGCCTCTTTCAAGGATTTGGTGTGAACCCCAAGCTTCTTTATTTCCCATCTGGTGTTTCTCTTCTTCCTCCTGTTTTAATTTATATTCTAAAAGTTTTATTGCGATGCGCTTATTACCATGCTGGCTGCGCTCGCTTTCGACTCGTACTTGAATACCTGATGGTTTGTGCACGGCTCGTACGGCTGAGTCCGTTTTATTCACGTGCTGACCACCTGCACCCGAAGCTCTGCAGTAACTGAAACTAATATCACTCAGTTTCAAACTAGTACTTACGTTAGCCGATTCGCTGCCGATAAGCTGGACCGAGAAAAACCAATTTTTTCGTTTATGGTTTTTTCTAAATGGACTTTGACATACCCAAAGCATTGAGCCTAGCCAGCGATGGACGAGTTCATTTTCATGACCTCCTTTCAATGCGACAATCACATGGTGCAATACACTAGAGTGATCTCCTTGCTTCAGTTCAACAATAGAACATTGAACTGAAAACTTCTGGCACTCTTGCTGTAACTGTTTTAAGGCCAAACCAACGGCAAAAGCGCATTCTTGCGGCCCTTTACCCGCCGACAGTAATAACATTTTCATTTGTCACACCGTCCTTGAGTTTTAAACGTTAAAACTGGCCGCAAACGAGCGACGACCTCTATCAGGCCTTCATCAATTAACGACTGAATAATGTCGTCGCAACGCTTGTAAGCTTCTGGGGCTTCGTCATAAAGTAACTCTTTATCCCCACAGATAACTCGACTTCCCAGCTTAGTTCGCAGTAAATCTTCACTACTAAAGCGTTTATCCAGTCGTGCTTTGCAATCTCCTCTCGCCCACTTCCTTCCTGCTCCATGAGCCAAAGAAAATAAACTGCGATGAGCTGTTTCTTCAACTGGCTTAACAAGATAGCTGTAATCTCCACGAGAGCCCGGAATAATCACTAAACCATTATCAGAAGGCGTTGCCCCTTTTCGATGCAGCCAGCCGGTGCTGCCAGAGACTTCTATTGGTGATACTAGATTATGATTAACATCTAATATCGGCCGACCTTCACAGCGCGCAGCTTGCATAAATCGACGAGCGATCAACTCTCGGTTAAATTCCGCCCAACGCACTGCCTCATCGTGCTTAGTCATATAAGCGCTGAAATCATCACAACTCTCCTGTAAACCGTTATGGTTATATTGAGTTACGTGTTCACTGAGTATGCTTTGGCCTAATCCACGCGACCCCGAATGAACTAAAAGATAAGCGAAATTTTTATTTAGCTCAGCTTGGTCAAATAAAGCCCGATTTTCGATACGGTCAATGGCTTGAAATTCAGCAAAATGATTGCCGCCGCCAATGGTGCCTAACGAACGATCAAATTCATTATTGATAATATTTTTACCAATTTTTCCACCTCTTACTTCCTCGTCCCACTCTTCCGATAAAGGCTGTTCAATATCGCTGAGTGATTTTGCCAATTTATCGAGTTTCAGTTTTGATAGCTTTAATGTGGTTTGCCAAAACGACATACCACAGCCAATATCATTCCCCACTAGCGCTGGATAAATTTTACCGACAGAGAAAAATGCGGCACCGATAGGGTAACCACGCCCTGGGTGTAAATCTGGCATACCCGCTACTGCGCGCATACCGTTAAGTTCAGCGGTTTTTCGTAACTGCTGAATAGCCGCGCCTTCGATCCAGTTTGATTCCGATGAAATTAACCGGATATCGACGGTATCGTTAGGCGCAGGCAGTTGATTATGAGAGTTGCCCATAAACCAATCCTGTATAATTTTAAATTGTAAAAACAGAGTAATTGGCAGGTCGTTAGACCGGGCAGACGTTGCTGTTAAGCGGTCAGACCTGCGTTAAGAGTTTTGATTGTGTATTTAATATTGATCATTATGTAAACCTCCTAAGCAGTAATAGAGTTGAAATTGAATGCGGCAAGATTAACGCCATAATTTTTTAAGTCAACAACTTTTAGTTTTATTGAAAATAAACTAAAACTCTTGATGCGCTTCTATGTCACTATTTAAATTATACCAACAAGCCTTTTCAGATAACCAAATGTGCTTACTTTCTCGATAATCGGTATTCATCATAGTACTGTCATTTAGCGTCCCTAAGCGTAAGATTATAAAATCTGCATTATCACGTCTGGCGTAAATTTGGCTGCCGCAGTTTGAGCAAAAGTGGCGCTGCTTACCTTCAGAGGATTGATAACTTTTTAATTGCTTTAAATCATCTTGCAATGAAAAACTCTGATCTTCTATCTTAGCCACACTAGAAAATGCACTGCCATGAGCTTTGCGACATTTAATACAGTGGCAGTGCATAATGCCACCAATGTCTTGACCAATGCTGTATTTAATATCGCCGCACAAACAACTTCCGGAAATAGCCGTCATATTCTTCCTTCCCTAAATCACGATAGTAATGATATATAATGGGCTTATTATTACGTTTAATATTTTATATTGCCAGACATAGGAATTAGATAATGAGCAAAGAAAATTTAGAGAATGGCCTGAAAATCCGCCGTGAAGTAATGGGCGAAGCCTTTGTCGACAAAGCCATGGGCAATACAACGGCCTATATGGAGCCGACACAAGAATGGATCAATGAACATGGTTGGGGTTCCGTTTGGCAGCGTGAGGGCCTAGACCGTAAAACTCGTTCATTGGTGACCGTCGGAATGTTAGCGGCGATGAAAGCCTCTACTGAGATCAAAGGCCACATTCAAGGGGCCTTGAACAATGGCGCTACCCCAGAAGAGATTCGTGAAGTACTGTTGCACTCAGCGGTATATGCCGGTGCTCCAGCAGCGCAAGAAGCGTTTCGCGCTGCTAAGGACTTATTAGAAGATAAGTTTTAACCTGTTATTGATTAGACTAATAGTTTCACCATGCACGTACAATACTACTCTCTGTACGTGCTTGGAATATAGCGATAGTGGCCCGTGATTGGGTAATTAAACAACAAATCCTCTAGCTCTGGCCCAGCACCGATATTATGAACAATCATAGGATTTCCGCTAATTGAGGATACCTTGTCGGTCACAATGCCTATGTGCGGTAAATTACCGGATACCATCCAAGTGACCAAGTCCCCCGCTTTATAATCTTCTGCCTTATCAGAGACTGCGAGTTTATTCCCTGCCTAGTTAGAAAGACTTGTAAATTGGGTACCCTACGGTGGTCTATGTTTCTATCTGTCGAGTTAAGCCCCCATATTCGCTTGGAGGGATAGGCATTGAAGTTCGCAGCCATATCTTCATGAACAAGCTTTTGTAGGTCTGTTCCTATGGCACGATAGGCTCTAATGATTACGTCGGTACATACACCTATATTGCTTGGTACATCACCGTTGGGGTATGGGATTGAGAGGTAGCGGCCATCGTAAGTTATTTGCTGTGCTGTTCGCTTTATCACGGCTTGTACAAGATCATCAGTAAAAGTGTTCCCAAGTGCCAGCTGGGCAAAAATGGTCATTAGAAGTGATAGGAATAATTTAATCATGATTTATATGTAACCTGACTTCATAGGTATGATCACTATAACAGCAAGAAAAAAGCCAGCGCTATGGCTGGCTTTGTCTTATATTATTTATCTAGCGAGTAATTATCCACTTGCCATCTTCTTGGCGGAACATGATTGGGAATTCAATAGAACCTTGCGAATCAATGTAATTTCCTACTATCGCCGCTCCCTTCTGGCTTCTTAATATTGCAGCAAGTTTCAGATTGTCTTCACTATCATATTTAACATTACGTCCTTTCAATTCCAGCATATTTAATTGTGTAATATCCTCTTCAAAAGAATCTCTAAGCTTAGCTTCCATTACTCCACTAGAATAATAAAAAGCCTTGTCCAATTCATTGTTACGTTCCTCAAATAGAGGCATCACTTCGTCGACAGCACCAGCAATTAATTTATCTTGAATCATTTTCAGATGGTCACGCAGTTCAGCTGATAGTGCCCAAAACTCTTCATCTGATAAATCAGACTCATTCTGTACATCATCACTGCTAAAAAATGCCCAAAGAGGTAAGTTATTTGGAATAGTGAGTATTTGATTATATTCAACCACACCATCAAAAATAGTGTCTTTGGTTATTTCTACACCTTGAGCAATCAGTTCACCTTCATTATCACGTCTGAATAATTCTGTCTCTAAGCGATATCCCAACAACTCAGACTCTGGTATATCCCCTAATCCTTTAAAGTTAAACCCTCCAAGTCGGTATTGTTTTTCCTCCTCATCGTTATGCACATATAATTCTGCATTCACTTCTGATTTTACGTTGATGGGAGTATTTTTTTTGCTAGGAAGAACTATTAATTTAAGACTATTTTCTCCCGCTCTCATCCATTGATTAAGGGGGATACTTGTAGTCACTTGGCTAGCACTGCTATTTTCTCGATATACTTCTATACCATTAACATATACTCGATAGCGAGTACCAAATCCATGTATTTTCATCGTAAATACAGGTTTTTTATTTAAAATAGAGTTTGTCAATTTATTTTCTCCTGAGCATCCCAGTGCCATCGATATAATAAAAAATAAAAATATACTTTTAATAATGTTCAATATCATAATCCTTCTTTACCTAGTACTTTAACCTTACCTTCTTCTGGCCAAGTATGCTCCTTAAAGATAACCTGGCTTTGATCATATTGTTTTTTCTCAGACATAGCAGCATCTGTTGCTACCTCTTCTTCTTCATCATCTCGATCAAGTACTTCATCGATCTTAGAATCACTCTTTGCCGTTTTAATCCCAGCTTCTGCCCATGAGGTAAAATAAATCGCCATGCCAGTGAAGCGAATATTACCCCCAAGTGCGGGTTTGTTTTCGGCTGTTGTTGCAAATAACGTTGTTTCTACACCGATACCTTCCGCTGATGATTTAGCTCCTGCAACGTGCAGCTCGGCTCCAATGGATATTTTAACGCAAAAAGCTTCGGCTTTTGCTTTCGCTACGGCTTCTAATTTAAAGGTGATCTTAGCACTTGCCGATGCAGTCTTGTCGCCTTCAACACTGAGCCAACTATTATCTATGTCTTTTTTCCATTCACATTTAGCGGAGATACTGCCATCAACAATAAACTTCACATAAAGCTCAGCATCGAAGATGGCCTTTCCTTCTTTATCTTTTAACTCTTTAGCCATGTCTTTTTTGGCCGCAGAAGATAATACTCCACTATTAGCTATCTCGGCTTGTTTTGCCTTTGACCTAGCAGCTAAACCTTTAACTTTTAATAAAAATGCACCTAATCCGCCACTAAATGTCATTATTAACCAATCTAGCAAATCAGTATCAACCGTCATACCAATAAGAGGATCCAAATCTAGAGTTACACTTCCTTCCATACCGACATCACCGGTCTTAGAACTCTCAGCTAATTTAATCCCGCCACCCAGAGCAATTTTAGGAGGCTTGACCTCTACGTTTACTAGATCCTTAGAACCTGAATTGGCTTTAAAGTCAGAAAGCGTTTTACCAGCCTTTTTTAATGCTATTTCTTGATTCTTATTCTTAATATCATCCATTTTGGATGTAATTGAAGCTAATAACGACTCGAGTTTAGGGAAGCTAACCTCTTTATTGTTCGAGCTAGTACTTTTCCCACCAAATGTTGTGGTATTACCATCTCGTACGTACTTAATTTCACCACCGAAACTGAATTCCCTATCTTCTAACATTCCAACTTCGTTGTACTTATGCTCCATTCCGGCTTTAATCTTTCCACTCCATTCAAAAGTTGGAAAACAATGAACGAGTGCTTTTTGACCTGAAATATCTGAGCAGCCAGCTGAAGTGACTGTATATATTTCAGGTTTCAAAGTACTAAAATCAGGAAGGAAGTAAGATTGCATGAAATCCCAAAAGTTTAAATCTTCCTTTTTTTGATGGGGTTTAGCTTTTAATTTGAAAGGTGATTCTAAAATTTTCTGGTTGGAATATTCCCCACCGTCAACAACGAGACTCGGACACTCTCCATCACCATGAATACAAGCAGGCTTATCATATTCAATCGTAACCGTTTCTGGCTTATCGCTTTGTGCTACAACCTGAATTACATGCTGACTGCCATTGAAGTTAGGTGGGTTATTAATGACATCAAGCTGAAAGTTTCTTCCTTTCCCGAAGTGGTCACACTTAATAATAAATACTTCAATCGGTTGACAGGTTTCTTCTATCTGGTTCGATTTTAATACACATACTCCTACAGCCGAAGATATCACCTCTTCAAACGGCGCAAAGAGTGACTTTGCCTTCTCAATGATGATTGCTTCGCCTTCAACCAACATTTTTATCAAATGATTCTCATAGTGCTTTGGCAATGAAAACATTGGGGCACCGTCTTTATACATAGTGCCTGTATTACGATAAAAACTAGTGATTAACTGCTGAGCTTTCATTTCATCTAATTTGAAGTGCTCAATGTACTGTTTCGAAGCTTCTTGATTATAAGTTAGGTTGTAATACTTAACTCCAGGATACTCCAACCCATAAATTGCAGGTGCAAGATAAAATATACTTTCATTATTTTCAGTAATTTTATTATCAGGCGCTGTGTAGTGCGATAATCCCGTATGATACATCTGTAAAATACTGGCCTTAAATTGATCTAGTAAAAAGCTATCATAAGTCCAAGCGCCAATTTGAAGTTTATGGCAAAGCTCAATTTTTGGACGAATTGGCAAGGTACTTATTACCGAATCAAACTCACCTAACAGCTCACATCGATAAAAATTAAGATTAGGTTCACAATTCATTTTTTGACGAGCATCCTGCTCAGTCATTATCAGGTAACGACTCTGTCCACTCGCCCCTTTAATAATCTCAGTCATTATTAATTCCTACATTCCTTGTAAACAGATCTAGTTCTGCTGAACCTTGCTGCCTTTAATAATGACGTTACCCGAACCTTCAACCGTAATGTTCGCACCCTTAATAGAAATATCGCCACTTTTACTCAAAGTGATCTGAGCTGATCCTGCTTTAAATACAATTTCATCTCCTGCTTGTATTGTAACTGTTTTACCAACATCGAGGGTTTCTGCCGTGCCAATCGAGGTCGTACGATTTGCTGCGATATCACGCTGTTCATCTGCCCCAACAGTCATGGTGTAATTGGCGCCGATATTCGTCGTATCGTCTGTCGCCACATCGGTTACACGATTATTACCAACAGAAAGAGTTTCATCGGTTGCTATGGTATGAGTACGATTATTATTAACCGTCAAATTTTCATCATTGCCTACAGTTTGAGCACGGTCATTAACAATATCGATGACTTCATCATTGCCGACGCTTTCTGTACGATTATTACCAATAGTAATGGTTTCATCGTTAATGACTTCATCAGTACGATCATTCCCCACAAGATGACTCTCGTCATTCTCAACACTGATGTTCTGATCTTTTTCTGCATGAATCGTTAAGGTTTCAGCCCCTAACGTATCGTCGAATCGTAATTCATTGAAGGTCTCTACTGAACCACCTTTAGTACTGCGGGTTTTTATTCCACTTTGATTTTGGTTTTCAGGTAATGCATAAGGAGGCATGTTATCGGCGTTATAGACGCGCCCCACAATAATCGGTTTGTCTGGGTTACCTTCGATGAAGTCAACGATGACTTCTTGCCCCATACGTGGGGTAAATACCGAGCCCCAGTTTCCGCCAGCCCATAATTGTGAAACTCGCACCCAGCAAGAGCTGCTTTCATTGCGCTCACTGTATCGATCCCAGTGGAAGTGTAATTTCACACGACCATATTCATCAGTCCATATTTCTTCCCCATCTGGCCCTACGACGATCGCTGTTTGATGACCTGCTATAGTGGGAGCGGGAGCGTACAGTGGTGGTCTGTATTGAGTTTGACTTGGCATACATGAAAAACGGACTTCCATTTGTACATTTTGCTGCTCGCCACTTTCGTACTGACCTGTCGATATATAATAATAAACCTTGGTTAATAAGTACTCACCATTATTGGTATCAACCGGGTGTTTGGAGATATTGAATAAGCCACCGGCATGTAAATAGGGGCAGTTACTGATGCCATGAAAAGACTGAGTCGCGCTGTGTAGCTGCTCCATGCGCAATTGAGCGTAGCGAGTACCATCATCTCGCTGGGTATAACTCTGCTGATAATCATAGACTTCCATATCAGCATGTTCATGTGGCTGCGTAATAGCGATATTGGTTTCTAATCCAGCCCTTGGCTTTTCAAAATCAAAAGCATTTAAAGCAAAGCTGCCAGAACCTACCGCAACATTATTACTCCACGATTCTATATAGTTTTCATCTCTCACTACAGATCCAGGTGGATAAAACGGGAGGTCAATACAACCAGGAATGACCTCATGCGCACTTGGAGAGTCGCTTAATACCATAATGTGCTTATCTTCTAATTGCTCAAAATGGTAATAAATACCTTCTTGTTCAAGAAGACGATTAACAAAATTCATATCAGATTCACGATACTGCACGCAGTATTCGATTGGCGCATACGTGTCGCTAAGGTTAACTTTATAATCTGAGAAACCATTTTCGTCAAAAATACTAGTGACAATATCGACAACACTTTGATGCTGAAAAATACGACAGTCTTTTGTTTTGTCTAAGAAACCGAACCAAGGTGCCAATTCAATTTCATATTTTGCATATCGCCCCTGCCAGCCACGATGGCTGATCGCCATGACATGACCGTGAAAGTATTTAGCACCAATCAAATGATGCCCCTGCACTTTAACAGTAATCGTCGTACCTAATAAAGATTTCAAATCCAGATCATTATTTTTACACAGTGCCGTTATTCTATGCTGAAAAAGAGCATTAAATGATTCATCACTATTGAACTCTAATAACAATAAATCGTCATCAAAGCTACCAATAGAGTTACTAGCAAAGATTTCAATTTCGCGATTATCAAAAAAGCTCATTTTTATTCCTTCCTTGGAAATATAGGTAAAAAGTTTATAAAAACTTATAATATTTGGCTAACAATAATTTTTTTAATGATACTATATTTAAAGAAATTTTGAACGCTCTTATTAGCTTATTAATTATCAAATAAATGGATATTTTTATACGATAAAAACACTAATAAATCACGAGCCCACTAGTACTTTTTAATGATTGTCTTTAGGGAATGATAGTGACATTAAATAGCAATACCCGTGAGAACCTTCAGCCATCGCTGCTTGATCGATTAATCGATGACAATCCTGAACAACATAATGAATCTCGCGACAAACGTATTATGAATATTTCAAAATTACGCGATTGTGTAATTAGAGATATTAGCCACCTGCTCAATACTCATTACATGGAAGGTAATGCTGAACTCGAAAATTATTCTGAAGTTAAAAGTTCTGTCATCAATTATGGCATATCCGGCCTAACCGGTTTCTCCATGCACAATATTGACATTCACCAAGCCGAAAGAAAAATTCGTCAAGCCATTATAAATTTTGAACCGAGAATTCTTAAGCAAACTTTAAAAGTCAGCATGACTCGCGATACTGAGAAATCGAGCAAGCATGCCATTGTATTTAGAATTGAAGGCCAAATCTGGGCGATCCCGATTCCACTGATGCTGATGCTAAAAACCGAAATCGACTTAGAAACGGGCAGCGTAAATGTTGTCCAAACGAATTAACCCCGTTGTGAGTACATCAGAGTGAACGAGAATTTTTTAAAGTATTACAACAATGAACTGCGTCATATTCGTGAAACCGCAAATGAATTCAGCCAGCAATACCCTAAGATTGCTGGCCGCCTAGGAATAGAAACCCTTGAAGTAGCCGACCCTTACGTAGAACGTCTATTAGAAGGTTTTGCCTATATGGCCGCCCGTGTTCAGCTGAAGCTCGATGCCAAGCATCCAGAACTGACTCAACAGCTAATGAACATAGTCTACCCACATTATCAAGCTCAAACGCCATCTTGTGCAATTGTTCAACTTTCTCCTATTAGTGGTGAAGGTTCCTTACTCTCAGGTTTTGATGTGGAAACTCATACTCAGATGTGGAGTCGTGTCGGTAATGATAAACAAGCAACCCCTTGTCAGTTTCGTACGACCCAAAATACAACACTGTGGCCGATTGAGTTAGCAGGAGCCAAGTATTATTCAAGCAACTCCGCATTAGCCGCTGCAGGTTGGCATGGTCCTGAGCACTGCAAAGCAGGTATTCGACTGCAATTTTCAACTCAGCCTGGCATCCTTTTCTCACAACTTCCACTAGATGAACTGGTTCTACATATTGCAGGGGAAGATGATCTTCCCATGAAGCTGTATGAGCAAATATTCGCTAATGGCATCGGGTTTATAATTAAAGATAAAGCGAAACCAGAGAGCCAAGGTCATTTCTTTAATGCTGACCATATTTGTCAATCTGGTTTTGATGATGACGAAACACTATTGCCGTACCCCAATCGTTCATTCCAAGGCTACCGCTTATTGCAAGAGTACTTCACTTTCCCTAAACGCTTTCTGTTTTTTAAATTGACGGCATTGCAGGAATTTTTAAAAGATTTCTCAGGAAATGAAATCGAAATAACCATATTACTCGACAAGTCTCATTCAGAATTAGCATCATTGACCACTCAGGATCAATTTAAGCTATTTTGTACACCCGCGGTTAATTTATTCAATAAAAATAGCGAACGAATCCGGCTAGAGAAAGGGGAATACCAATATCATGTCAGTCCAGACCGCACTCGCCCCATGGACTTTGAAGTCTACCAGGTAGAAGGCGTTAGTGGTTATAAGAGTGGGGCTCAGACTACTCAGTCATTCCTGCCCTTTTATGGGCATAAAAACCATTCACAAGATCATCAGGATTCGGGTTTTTTCACCACAATTAGAAAGCCAAGACAGCATTCGAGTCAACAAAAGCGCTTTGGAGCACGATCAAATAGCTATTTAGGTAGCGAGACTTATTTATCAATCGTAGATAGCAATAACGCCCCATATCAGTTTGACTTAAAGCAATTGGGCATTGACTTGCTATGCACGAATCGCGATCTGCCCCTGCATATGCCTATTGGCCGAGGAGATACGGATTTCACCTTAGAAACCGGAGCTCCAGTGGAAAGCATCAAGGTAATCACAGGACCATCAACCCCCATACAAGCTAGACCCCCCTCAGAAATTAGTTGGCAATTTGTTAATCACTTATCCCTTAACTATCTTTCTCTTTGTGATAATGAGGAAGGTGCGGATAAAATTAGACAGTTATTACGCCTGTACTCCAATAGTCAAAACTCAAGTTTTGAAAAGCAGATTGAAGCAATTAAGAGCATTCGTTCTAAACCCGTTAATCGTCAATTAAGATTTTCCGATAAAGTAGCCTATTGTCGCGGTCTAGAAATTGAGGTCGAATGTGATGAGAGTGGATTTGAAGGACAAGGGGTTTATTTACTGGGAGCTGTATTAGAAAGATTTTTCTCCAAGTACGTCTCAATTAATAGCTTTACCCAAACCAGCTTAATATCTACGCGCCGAGGTAAGATTCATACCTGGCCACCTAAAGCTGGGGGGCAACCCATTTTATGAGTTTTTTCGAACAAATCACTGCAGATCCTGCAGGCTTTAGTTTATTCAATACCTTACGTTTTGTGGATGCCAAATACAAAGCATCTCCTAAAATTGGCGAAGCTAATAAAAGTAGTGACGAGCATATTATGTTACGTCAGAAACCTTCTATGTCATTTGCGAATACGTCATTGAGTCAGTTCGTTCCGGCAAATGATGAGTATTCCAAGGATCAATTATACAATTTATCTTTTGGTTTATTCGGCCCTATGGGGGCCTTGCCTTATCATTTAACCGAACATGCCCATAGTCGCGAGCACCATTTTAGCGACCCTACTTTTGCCCATTTCGCCGATATTTTTCACCATCGCATGATCAGCTTGTTTTATCGCGCAGAAGCTAATATCCAACCCTGTATAGAAATGGACAGACCTGACGAGAATAGCTTTGATTTATTAATTGGGGCCTTATCCGGCTTAGCTCAGCTAAATTCCACTGAAGTGGAAAAAAAGCTGCTTGATGAACAAGTTGATAAAACGAGCCAATCCATCCATGAACATAAATGGGACCGCTTGCATAGGAGTGGACTCTTCTCTCTCGCTACCCGCCCAGCGGATGGTTTAAAAAGTTTAATCACAGATTTTTTACAATTACCCGTTAATATTGAACAATTGACAGGGGGCTGGCTACAGCTTGAAAGTGAAGATCAATTTAATATCGGTATCTTTTCAAACAATAACCAATTGGGATTCAATACTAACTTGGGTGAACAAGTATTTGATGCACAACATAAATTCACCGTAAAAATCGGCCCATTAAACCGGAAAGATTTCTATCGGTTATTACCTAATAGCCAATTATTTCAGCAACTGCGTGAAATGATTCGCCTATATAGTAACGATGAATATGACTGGGATATAGAGTTAGAATTAAAATCTCACCACGTCCCACAGTTTCAGTTGGGCATGCAATCTCAGTTAGGTTGGACGACCTGGGCAGGATCTCCCACTCAAATCGCTGACCAGAAAGTTCTATTAGAATCCAAGGGATTTTAATACAACACAACCACCTGCTCAGTAGATAGGCATAAAAAAACCCGCACTAAGCGGGTTTTCTTTTCTAACAAAACAGTTTAATAAAATTAAACAGTGATGTTTTTCTCGATGTCGAAACCAGTTTCAACTGCTGCTTCACCGCTACCATCTTCTTTCTGAGGAGTATATTCAACTTTGTATTCAGCAAAGTTCAATGTAACAGTTTCAGAAATTTCACCAGAACCACCCGTCGTTACGTTAGAAACGATAGCACGCTTCAAAGTAATTTTTAGGTATTCTAGAGCAGACTTACCCGCTTTACGAACAGTTAAAACAACTTCAGGGATGTGCTCACCAGTAGCACAATGTGCCATAAGTGTTGCAGTTGCACGATCCACGTTCTTAACGATTACTAAATCTTGCACACTAACACGACCAGCACCGCCGCCGCCGCCAACATGCATAGAACCGCTTTGGCTCATGCCCCAATCCCAGCTTACAACGTCGATCTCGTCGGCGTGTACTGCGTCTTTAGATTCACCCTTGATGCTTCCAATCTTAATAAACATATCCGATGCCATGTTAAACTCCTTTTTTAAGGTTTAAAAAAGCTATATCAATTGGCGATGATATAGCATTGGGTATTACGCTTTACCTGAAGGTAATTTTGAAACTAAGCTTAATGAAACGGTTAAGCCTTCTAACTGATAATGCGGGCGTAAAGAAAACTTCGCAGAATAATAACCTGGTGCACCCTCGACTTCTGAGACAACAACTTCAGCTTCTGCTAAAGGCTTTCTTGCTTTAGTCTCTTCTGTTGAGGTTTCTGGACTACCATCAACATATTGCATTACCCAATTTTGTAACCAGCGCTGCATGTCGGCACGGTCCGAGAACGCACCGACCTTATCGCGCACAATACATTTTAGATAATGAGCAAAACGACAAGTCGAGAATAAATAAGGAAGACGAGCACCTAATGCTGCGCTTGCCGTCGCATCCGGATCATCAAATTCAGCCGGTTTGTGCAAAGACTGAGCTCCAATGAAAGCCGCCATGTCTGTATTCTTTCTATGCAACAAAGGCATAAAACCGTTATTCGATAACTCTGCCTCACGTCGATCACTAATAGCGACTTCGGTAGGACACTTCATATCTACGCCACCATCGTCAGATGGGAATGTATGACAGGGTAAGCCCTCAACTAAACCACCGGACTCAACACCACGAATACGTGAACACCAGCCATATTCTTTAAAAGCACGGTTAATATTTACCGCCATCGCATAAGCTGAGTTTGCCCAGCAATAATTACCGGAAGCGCCCGACTCGGTGATTTCTTCAAATGCAAACTCATCTACTGGATCAGTTGCTTCACCATAAGGTAGCCGTGCTAAGAAACGTGGCATAGTCAAAGCAAGATAACGCGAGTCAGATGATTCACGTAAAGAGCGCCAAGGCGCATAATCAGGTGTCGAAAAGATATTGGTTAGATCACGAGGGTTCGATAAATCCTGCCAAGAGTCCATTCCCATAACTTCAGAACCTGCACCGGTAATGAAAGGCGCGTGAGAAGCGGCAGAGATTTTAGAGATACTGGTTAGCATATCCACATCTTTAGGGCTGTGATCGAAATGGTAATCTCCGACGAAACAACCGTAAGGCTCGCCACCTAACTGGCCAAATTCTTCTTCGTAAACTCGCTTGAATAGCGGACTTTGATCCCAAGCTGTGCCTTTGAACTTCTTCAGACTTTTACGTAGATCATCTTTAGAAGCATTCATCACACTGATTTTTAACTGTTCATCAGTCTCAGTATTATTAACTAAGTGATGCAGGCCTCTCCATGATCCTTCCAAAGATTGGAATTCATCGTGGTGTAAGATGGCATTAACTTGAGCATTCAGCTTTTCATCAATATTGGCAATCAATTGTTTGATAGTGGCGACTGCATCTTCCGGCACTAGATCTACATTAGACAGGACATTTTCAGCCAAGGTTTGTACGGCTGAATTCACCGCTTCAGAAGCACGTTCTGACTTTGGTTTAAACTCCTGTTGCAATAACGAAGAAAAATCGTCCGCTGCAATAGTTTCTGTTGCTTCTTCTAATCTTTCTGGGGCTTCGACTTCAGACATGGTTAAGCTTCCTCTGCCTCTGGTGCTTTACTACCAACCAAGGATTGTAATAATGCTTGGTCTCCTAAAATTTTTGTAATCAACTCTTCCGCACCCGCTTTACCATCCATGTAAGTCACAAGGTTGGCAAGTTGAGTTCGTGCTTCCAATAATTCATCTAGACCCGCTACTTTTTTTGCAACTTGTGCGGGAGAGAAGTCATTTAAGTCATCGAAGGTGATATCTACAGGTAGATTGCCACCCTCTTCATTTATTAGGTTAGGAACGTTAAAAGCAACTCTAGGTTTCATTGCTTTAAGACGATCGTCAAAGTTATCAACACTAATATCTGCGAACTCACGCTCATGTATACCCGGTAATTCGCTGTTATTCTTACCCGATAAGTCAGACATGACACCCATAACAAAAGGTACTTGGACCTTCTTTTCAGCGCCGTACATTTCTACATCATATTCAATCTGTACGCGTGGGGCTCTATTTCTGCCAATAAATTTTTGACTGCTCATTTCCTATCCTCGAAATAGTTTATTTTTAATCCATTCAATAACGCTACGCACTATTGTTATTACCTAAATCAAACTTCACTGCTAGCTGTCTAATTCAACACCCGCAATTAATTCAACTTGCTTAACCCCATCTGGGCTTAATTCTTTCATAATGGACATGAAATCCATTGTCACTAATTTTTTTGTTCTCTCAACTAAAATAGGAACTGGACTTGATGGCTCATACTGACTGTAATATTCAGTAATTTTTGATAATGCCTCTAGAACATCAGAACGGTTTTCTATACCACTATTTTTAGTTATTACAGCCATATCTTTTGAATCGGAGTTATTTTCATCATTTACGCTTAGGTTTTCTTCTGCCACAACGTCATGAACAATATATTCAGAATATAATATGCTTAAATAATTGAGATCAGCTTTTAATTTATCCCAACCATATCTTGAATGTGAAACGTCACTTGCTGACAACTGATTCTGTAAATGTTCAATATTATCTTGAATTTGATTCACTAACGCTAAAGCCGAAACTAAAGCATCTTGGCTTGATTCTTTGAACGCAGCACCAATCAGGCCTATCTCTTGGATTTTTTCTTCCGAGCCTTCAATGAGCTGTATATCTCCCTTAGCCAACTTAATATCACGCAAAGTGAAATTGCCGGCCAATTTTGATTCAACCACAGGCATGGAGGACAACAGATTGATAAATACTTCACCCGACAATTCATTCAACGTCATGATACGCCAGGGCGTTTCATCTTTAGCATCATCTAACTTCGGATAGGTATCATCCCAATGATCTGTCAGGGTAGTTGTAATAAGCTGAAAAGAAGCAGCGAAACCTGCAAGCTTTTTCAAATGCAGTGCTGCTTGAGCTAAAAAGACGTAAACACGCACGTCTTTAGTTTGTTTAACAAGATCTTCGCAACGAGAATACATTAGGCGCCAATCAACACCCTCATCACTTGCACCCAAGACCAAAGAATCTTGATTAATGCGCGCGATACTCTCAAGCATAATAAAATCATCCTCTAGAGCCTCACTATCATCAATGAAAGGTCCACAAGGAAGATCTGAAGAAATGTCTTCAGAGTAAATTTCAAACATACAGAAAATATTCTCTCATAATTGTGCCAATCCATTCGCACTAAAAACTACAGCGGTTGAATAATACATTTATTAAATTGACTGTAAATAATGATTTTCTATCAAACAATAAAACTACTAATAATGTATCAGCCGAAAAATCTCATCTAACTCAGAATATAATTCTCAATAATGAAATAGTATTATTTACAGAAAATTAATATCTATAACTCTGCGTCCGCCTGCTCTATTAGATTCATAAATCCATTAACACCAGTAATCGCATCATCAATACGAACAGAGGTTTCACTCGCTAAAAATATATTAATATCAGAAAAGATATATGAATTAATATCCTGACCGATATCAATACCCGCGGACCTTTCGACATTCACTTCGATATCAACATCACCGTCGATAAACAGCTGATTAACATCTAAATTAAAATCTAGTTTTGAGACGATAAGACCTGATAAAAAATGGGCACTATCGGCACTAATATTAACGTCATTACCGGTAAAGTCGGCATCTTTATTGAATACAACATCACCTGTAGTAGATATTGTGATTTCATTTACAATATCAAAAGAGTCTATATTTATACTTTCATTAGCAGAAATATTCATATTATTTGCGCTAATGTTTAATGATTGAAACCCTACATTTGAGTTAAAGTCTCCACCTGAAACTATAGAAACAGTCTCAACATCTTTATAATCGATCATTGAACTAGCACCTACACTTGATAATATCAGGCTATCAGACTCTCCAGCTGAATTTATAAATACATCACCCAACGTATTTATTATAAGTGAATCAGACATTCCAGAAGCAAAATTACCATCAAGGGATACAACGTTTTCTATCCGTATCGAATTAGCCAGCATTTCACCAACATTATCATAAACCTCAAACACATCCTCACCAGAGCTGCCTAAAACGATTGATGAAGACGACCTAGCTCGCTCAATATTGGAGAATACGATACCATTTGCACGTAATGTAGACTCATCTTCAAATTGCCATATTTGTTCATTAGGTGAAAGTATTACATCTTCTCCCACCCCTTGACCTCCGCCATCTACAAATGCGATATTTGAAAAAACAAACTGATTACCAACTATCAGTTTATTATCTTTTCCTTCCCCTGAATACAGATAGAATAATTCCCTACTATCCGTCCCTTTGATACTACCACCCACGTCACTTACGATAACTTGAGCTCCTGTTATCTCGATACCATTCGCCTCAAAACCATCATGGAGTAAATTCCATTGATCGCTACCTTGTACCGTATCACTGCCCCCTAAAGTATTAATATTACCTATTCCATAATATGAAATACCGTTTGCAGTGACTGTATTATCAGCTACCAACGTAAAAACATCTTCACCAGAGGTGCCAATAAGGCTTCGCTCTGTAATTTGGTTACTATTAAATCGATTAATACTTTTAATACCTTTAAAAGTAATCCCTCTTAGGTTTAAAGAATTTTCCTCTTGAACACTCCAAATACCAGAATCATACTGGACATCATTATCTCCAAGCCCCGCAAATACCTGGTCGATACCATTAAATGTTTTGTCTCCTACAGAGACTACTCGAGTATCAGTTATTATAAATGAATCATCATTTTCCGTACCATTAAGCGTGACTTGTCCTACACTATTAAAGATTTCCGCACCTATAATATCTAGGTCAGAATTCCCTACATTTCCTCCTACCAATAAATCCCAACTACCAATTCCAGTGAAAGTATCAATACCTGACTTAGCATCAATAGAAGTGATATTGTTAAATACTATAGAGTTACTCATTACACTTTTATCCGCAATAACAGTAAAGGCATCTTCACCATTAGTACCCACGATACTCCCATTCGTAACCGTATCGATATTTACGAAATGTAAGTCACCCACTGTTAGCTCATTATCTCGCTCCGCAATCTCCCAACCAGTATTCTCATCACCAGTCAAAGTAGAGTTTTTAGCATCAACACTAGAGAAGTTACTAAAACTTGCTTCTCCAATTGAAAACTCTTGATCTCCATTACTCATTAAGATTTCAGCATTATTACTGGTAACCAATAATCCGGACAACCCCGTAGCATTCACAGTGCCTGCATATTCATTACTATCGTTAACCGCAGATAAATCGATACTATTAACAACAGCAATCAACCCATCTCCCGTCAACTGATTACTAGCGATTGTTATCGTTGAAGTTTCTATTGATCCATTCAGGTTAACAGTATCATTCGTACTTACACCAAAACCTGTCGCTTTAATAACACCACTATTATTAACTGCACGATCAAATAATTGACTAGTAACCCGAGATGAAACGGCCACCCTAACTCCGGCAAGCAACTCCCCACTATTTTCTACCGCTTGGCCTAGGCCTAGATCATTTGAAATTACTTCATCAGTAACTTGTACGGCTAAATAACCCTCTTCGTCGAAAGTCAAAACAGCCTGAGATCCTGCTGCTACATTGATAGAGCCTAATTCAGCCTGAACAATTCCGGTATTAACAACGGATTCTCCTATCATCGTTATAGCGCCAGAAGACGCATTAATCACTCCAGAGTTAATAATGACACCATGACTTTCATCTGTATCACTAAAAACATACTCACCATTAATGAAGCTCTCTTTTGCAAGAGATAACGTACTAACAATAATGCCTGCCGTATTAATTTGAGAACCTTCACTAAAAATCAAGCCACGCGGATTAATTAGAACAATATTACCATTTGAGTTTATCGTTCCATTAATTGAACTTACGTCATAATCAAGGATATTATTAATTGCCGTTGAATTGTTACTGGGCTGAATAAAATTAACGGTTTCATTAATTTCAATATTAAAACTGTCCCAGTCAATAATTAACTCCTCAGTATTCTGAGTAATGTTTGTAATATTTTCACCTGTCGTGATGATACCATCACCATGAGAAATACTGCCCCCTATAGGGCTCGCACTAACCTCTATACCGACAAATATATACATAAGTATTAATAATAGTTTGATCACTCTCTGGAACTTAGTATTCATCCATGCTTACCTTTAATTATTCCTTCATATCAACTGGGAGTGCTAAACATAACTCAGAACACATACCTAATACTTGCATAAATATTCCCATGCCTTCCTTTTTCTACAAACTGGAAGTCATCTTTGGAAGATTGATTGTCTACATAAGAGATGCTGCTATTAATTGATAAATCTCTACGCCAGTTATACTTCAAAGCGGCTCCATAACCGCTAACTTCGGCACGCACTGATTGAATATCGTTATTAGAATTAAGCCTTGCAGCAGATTTTTCAAAGAAAACACTTGTTTCCAACTGATGGGTTGACGAAATTTTTCCTGCATAAAGAAAGTCAAACACATCAAACCCAAGTTCAATTTTTCCATACACACCAGAATCACCAACAAAAACCGAAGATGTAAACGCCTTTACTTTATCAGGCCCACCAATTGTGAATTGTTCATAACTTGGTAAAACATTAGAGCTATAACTTGCTATAGAATAAATAGATAACTTAGGTTTAATTCTATTATTGATTCGTATTAACGTACTTGTATTAATAGAGGCTAAAGCCACATCGTAATGACTATCAGCATTAATACTTTCTGCTTTTTCGACAACTCCAGTTGATGCTGTCAAATCGATCAAAAGAGCCGTTTGTATTGAACTCATTAAAAAATCTAGATTCATACCTAGATCTACAGTCTTCGAACTCTCATCTCTTTTATTACTATTCGCTGTGGATGCTATCTTAGAACTCACAATGGATGATTTATGACTAGCGACTAGATCAATACTCAGATTAATATCCTTGCTCGCTAGAAGATTTTGGTTAACCGTTAATTTATTAATAATTGTTTCCCCTTGAACTAGGGTAGGAATTGTTCCACCAAATGTCTTCGTTGCTGAGAAACTATTACGCTCATGCCCAATACCCAAATAGAGATTCGGTAGTGATAATGGATATTGATACTCTAAAAAACCTAATTGACTATTATCAGGATTAAAGGCGTGAAGATACCCCACCGCAAGCTTATCCCCATACCCCAGAGGATTAAACCAATTAGCAGACGTTATCGTCCTATTCTCACCGGTTGATTTTGAGCCATAATTATCTGCAGCAAGCGCTACCTCACCCCATCTTTTATCAACATCAATTATCAGATTTGTTTCCCCGGCCTCATCTCCTGCTTCAAACAAACCAGAGTTAACTTCCAACCCAGGAAGTAAACTCAATTTATAATAGGTTTTAGAAATATCTGTAGTGACACCACGCTTAAGGTAAGTTTCAAATATTTCATTAATTATATCGTCGCTATAGGCTTGCTTATCGTCATTACTTAGCTTTACCTTACCTAATACTCCGCTTTGAGCAGACAGATAAACAGTACCATTCGCGTTAGAAAAGTCTTGTTTTGGGATATATACCGTCGACATAATAAAGCCATTATTTCGATAAAAAACCTTCAGTTTTCCTGCTATCTCTACAAGTGAAGTAAATGATAATGCTCTTTTCTTATATAGCATTGATAACTCATTCAGCAACAGGTCGTGCTGCTCTATGGTCAATTTTCTTCCACCAGACTGGTAATAAAGCTTAGATACCGTATCTGCCAAAGATACTAATTTCTCCTTTGAATACCCGTTTACACCCAACGGGTTATATTTGGTGTGCTCCTTGAGCTCTCTTGATAATATTTTCCTCGCTTTGCCCGCTAGCCTATTCATACTCAAATCTTTTGAGTAACGCACCTTAATATTTTCAACCCACAATGCTTCTGACATATATGTTGGGGTGTCAATTCGGTTATAACAACTTAAAATCTCATCAGTTGTATCAAGACCTGAATCATCTAAATCCTCAGCTACCGTGAGCGTTATTGCTATTATTGGCTTGTCTTTGATCCTATTCCAACTCATATTTATAGGACAGTTAAGCTTATTCTCAAAATATAATTCAAGTGACTCTGATACTGAAATTAGGTCTTTATGTATCTCAGATAACTTGGCCAGCTGATTATTATCGGTAACCTCACCCAAGGAATTGTCCCACTTTGAAATATTTACGTTATACGCTAAGTTAAATAACTCAATTAATTGAAATTCTTCTAACTTAGAAGCTTTATCCATATTAGTTGTTGAGAAAATTTTATTAATGTATGCGCCGAATCTTGATAACGCCTCTGAGTGCTCTGTATCTACAACCACATCGTTATTCAGCTCTTGCATTATCATTGGTGCTAGCTGATAAAAACCGTAACCTGAGATATCAGTCTCTATATAACTGTCAAAATAGATACTCCACCCGGAGTAAGTTCCCAGCTGTTGGTGATTGCCTAAATCATTAACGACAGAAACTTCTTGTATCTCATCAGAAGTAACACTTGCGGAATACATTCCTTGCATCAACAATAGGAAAGATAAAATAATATATTTCATTCTAATTAGTTAACTGCCTGACAACTCTAAATCCTGCGACCATCAAGTCGTTGATATCGTAGCCTCTAATCGCCTGAATACTACAACTCTCCATAGGGGTTTGCCTTGACCCGCCAGCCAGCCGATAACTATCCCCATCTCTTATTATTTCTTCAGCATTACCGACGTGATTGATAAGGCCCCAATTATTCTCTTTTCCAATGTCAATTGGCAGCAAACGACTTCCTTTTAATATGCCACGGGAATCAAGCTGACAATTTCTATTATTATCTAACGCTGTAGATCTCGCCGTTGCAGCAAATTGCCATTCGAATTTGCTTGGAATGCCATATTGAAAGCCTGTATTCTGACTTAACCACGCTACATATTTTTCAACTGTTTCTGCACTATAACCTGTTGCAGGTAAAGTAAATTCATTCTGCTTTGGTAGCTCGCACGCCCCGGTAGACTTACAGAATAAATACATTTCACCACGTGTTATTTCATACTTCCCAATAGCATAAAGACCTGATGACTTAGTACGAATGACCACTAATTTAGGCCCTGTCATTCGCAGATTATCAAGAAACCTATCAGAACAGTTATACCTACGCCCTTTGCCTGCAAATATAGGATTACATGAGTTAAAGGGGCGAATATCAACTTTTTCTAGTTCAGATAAGTAACTTGGAAATAGCTTTTTAGCCTTTATAAGTACTTCTTTAGCTTCTCTGGGTGATGACTCACCAAACATTCGAATACATTGCCCTAAAGTCTGAACATGACCCGCATTGGCTTTTTTAACCATACCTTTAAGTGTCTGGTAATTCCTCTTTAAATTGGTTAATTTGACTTGCAGGGTTTTCATGTTATAGCCAAATTCTCCATTACCTACCAAGTAATTGGTACAGGTATCAACATGTTGCTTAGCCGTATTATTATAAATTTCAAAAGATTTTAACTTCTCAGCCTTAACCAGCTTCCTATCTGATAGAGCTCGCTCTTTCTTCCTGCTAAGTAGCGCTAGCTCTGCATTACTTATTTCTTGGTTCTCAGAGTCATATTGCTTAGCTAATGAAATAATATCTTCCGCCGTTAGATAATCATCCTTTTTTATTTTTTCATTTGCGGCTATATCGT
>PJEL010001260.1_pt1 | contig 26492 bp, 29 predicted proteins | sample 1853271 | NCBI WGS metagenome assembly PJEL01 (sample SAMN08108733, study PRJNA415343) | Invertebrate metagenome, whole genome shotgun sequencing project. | host: Globobulimina | place: Sweden: Gullmar Fjord | collected 2015-08
ACATCAACCCTTGTACCGCCGTCTGATTTCCCGCGAGATCTCGATGTTGCCGTGGTTGTGGACACCTCAGTGAGGGGCCGCGTCGGCGCTCTCGCAGGTGCAATTGAGAAGGCGAAGACGCTCGCTGTGGTCGATCATCATATCTCAGATGGCACGTGGGGTGATGTTGTCGCTATCGATGCCACGGCCGGCGCAACGACAGAGTTGGTGCACGAGCTTCTCACCATGCTCGGTTGGACGATCGACAAGGATGTAGCGACGGCGCTCTACACCGGCCTTGTCACCGATACGGGACGGTTCCAGTATTCATCAACGTCAGCGCGAACGCACACAATCGCGGCTGACCTGCTTGCGCGTGGTGTGGAAACCGACGTGATTGGGCAGAAGCTCTTCGAAGAGGCCGCGTTCGGCTACTACGAAGTTGTTTCTCGTGTTCTCGGCCGCGCAGTTCTCGATCCGGATCACGCGCTCGTGTGGTCCATCATGGAGCCCGAGGATCTCAAGGCTGCAGGCATCGGGTATCACGAGACTGACGGCCTCATCGACCTCGTGCGAATGGCCAGGGGGACTGAGGTTGCCTGTCTGTTGAAGCGCAAGAAGCTCGGCGTGATCAAGGGCAGCCTTAGGTCACGTGGCTCGGTGGATGTGGCAGCTATCGCTCGGTCGTTCGACGGAGGCGGCCATCACAACGCCGCTGGCTTCACATCTTCGGACGATCCATCCGAGATTCTTGAACAGATCGTGGCTCACCTCTCGTGACAGATCCTGTCACCACCGGATTCCTACTGATCGACAAGCCCCAGGGCTGGACGTCTCATGATGTAGTCGCAAAGATCCGTGGCAGGATCGGCGGCAAGGTTGGGCACGCCGGCACACTTGACCCACTCGCAACCGGGTTGCTCGTTCTCGGCATCGGAGGGGCGACCAGGCTCCTCAGATTCGTTCAGGGCGCAGACAAGGAGTACCTGGCGACGGCGCTCTTTGGCGTCGCGACGGATTCCCTCGACGCGGACGGCGCGATCGTCTCTCGCGAGCCGCTGCCGGTAACGCCTGCACAGGTTGAAGCTGTGATGGATCGATTCCGCGGATCGATCCTGCAGGTGCCACCGATGGTTTCAGCCCGAAAGGTCGAAGGACGACGACTGTACGAGTTGGCGCGAGAGGGCAAGGTCGTTGAACGCGAAGCCAGACCGGTGATGATCCACCGCCTGGATCTTGTAGATCTCGCTCCGTCCGACTACCCAGAGGTGACGTTTCGGACGGTGTGTTCAACCGGGACATACGTGCGGACCCTTGGCGACGATCTGGCCCGAGCTCTCGGTGGCCGAGCGAATCTCACAGCGCTTCGTCGCGTACGCATCGGCGCACTGGATGTCTCGGATGCTGTGTCCATAGACGACGCTGTTGTCGCAGCTGATGCCGGGGAGATCGAACGTCTGTTGATAAAGCCGGGCGATGCACTTTCCGAGATGCCGGAAGTCCGTGTCGATGATGCCTTGGCAGAGGCGGTCAGGAACGGTAGAGAGCTGCCCGAAATCCTGATGCCCGATGGTGCCAGTGCAGATGCAACGATCCGCGTGGAAGATCGACGTGGCGACCTGATCGCGGTGTACCGTCGCGACAAGAATGCCCTACGACCGGAAGTCGTACTCACATGAATGTCTATCGCAACGATCCATCGACATGGGACACCGGCGGACCGACCGCGATTGCTATTGGAGTGTTTGACGGGGTCCATCGCGGCCATGCCGCGGTCTTCGCAAACCTCCACGACCGTTCGCATGGCTCGCCGGTGATAGCGATGACATTCGCCGTACACCCGGACGAAATCGTGACCGGTATGCCAGCTCCACCTGCTCTCGCACCCCTTGATCGGCGCATCGAGCTATTGGATCAGCTCGGGTTGGACGGAGTCGCGGTGATCGACTTCAACGAGGAAGTTCGGGAGCTCTCACCGGATGCGTTCATCAAGGCATACGTTGTTGATGGCCTCGGAGCGACCGTTGTGTCCGTTGGTGAGGATTTCAGATTCGGGTTCCAGGCTGAAGGGAACGTTGACACGCTGCGGATGTGCGGGGCGAAATACGGCTTCGAAGTCGTCGCCACGCCGATCGTCGACATCCACGGCACTGAGGTTCGGTCGAGTGCGATCCGGGCTGCGATCGCCTCCGGTGGCGTAGCCCTTGCTTCCCGGATGCTCGGCAAACCGTTCGAGATTGAGGGCAACGTTGTCCCTGGCGATGCCCGCGGACGGAGTATCGGGTTCCCTACAGCGAACATCACCATGCCAGAGTGCCTCGTTCGGCCCGCACCAGGTGTGTACGCCGTTCGATGTGTCGTCGATGGAGCCGTGCACAGGGGCGTGAGCAATGTTGGCACGAGGCCGACATTTGGTGGTGGGGATGAGACCATCGAGGTGCATCTGCTCGATATGGACGCTGACCTGTACGGCAAGGCGATGAGGGTCCAGTTCATCGACCGTCTTCGCGATGAGGCGCACTTTGACTCGATCGAGGCGCTCGTCGAGCAGATAGACAAGGACATCGCGCTGGCTCGAGAGATTCTCGTCCCCTGACAAGCTCATCGCTCCGATCCTCTTGATTCCCAGCTCCCGCTGCGAGATGCTGCCGGTAGCCCGCACTCCCCAGAAATGGGGAAGCGATGCTGACGCTCGTTCTTGCCAGCATGCTCGTGGCGATCCCGTTCGGCGCAACAGAAGATCCGATGGCTCCAGGGGATGGCCTTGTCCTATCCCCGACACCCGTAGTCCGCAGCGCTGTCCACCTGCCGTCCTCGAACAACCCGGACAGCCCCTCCGGCCTGGGTATCGTCGCGGGTATCGGCGCCATCGTCAGCGGCGTCGCACTCCTGCAGTCAAGGCGCAGACGCGATGACGAGCCTCTCTACGTCGTTGTCCACGGCAATGGTGGAAGTGCGAAGGACTTCGACACGCTCCTTGCGAGTCTTGGTGTATCGACGGATCGAGTCGTCGCGTTCGATTACAGGGATGTTGGCATGGGACCAACATCGACAGAGGCAAGCCGTACCGCGTCGACCGAACGTGCGGCACTGGCGCTCGACGCCCTGATTCGCAGCCTGTCATACGGATACAGCAACATCTACTCGCTGCATCACTCACGCGGTGGCGCCGTGGGTGCCACGATGATCGGCAACCTCGACGACGGTTCGAGGCCGAAGATCGATGGTTATGTCGGCGCGACGCTACTTGACCCGGCGATCGCCGGCGGAGTGCTTGGAGGTCTTCAGCGTGCCGGCGGAGTCAGCTCGTGGCTCCCTGACAATGGTGGCTTCGAAGCGACTCGGTGCACAGACGGCGAGTGTCGCGATCTTCGAGAGCACCTCGGAGAATCGGCCGGGGTCGAAGTGATCGCGATCAGGAACCTCGATGCGGAGGTGACGAACTTCAGGGACAACCCTGAAGGACTTCGTGTCTATGACCTGGAAGACGACGGTGGAATCGCGGCGCGGTTCTTGCTTCCCCTGAGTCCGCTGGTGGCCCTAAGGCGAGTGTGGAGAGCTCACACGTCCGTACTCGAACACGACGCCGTGGCGGACTGCATTGAGGCCGAGGTAGTCGAGCAGGGAAGCTGCGTTTGGGATGAACAGAAGCGTCGCACTCCTGTGTGGTCCGGTGGTGGAGGCGGTGGCGCCATCCGCACCTCGGTCAAGTGACCTCCCTTCGGTTCGGTACCTAGAATCTGGCGCAATGGATCGCAGCCACTTCCACGGGGTGTCGCCCTACGAAACCGAATACGGATTCTCCCGAGCTGTTCGTACTGGCGATTTCATCCACGTTGCGGGACAGCACCTGTGCCCGAACCGGGTCAGAACCTCGTCGACGGCGCATACGCTCAGATGCACCGGTGCGGCGAGATCGCCAAGCGGGCTATCGAAGGCCTCGGTGGCCGCATCGAGAACGTCGTCCGAACACGCATGTTCATCACAGACGCAGCCGATGCTGATGACGTCGGCCGTGCCCACAAGGAATTGTTCGGCGACGCGGAGCCAGCGGCGACCATGGTCGTGGTTGCTGCGCTCCTTGACCCTGCGTGGCTCGTAGAAATAGAGGTTGAAGCAGTGGTGCGCTAGAACACCGCTCCGGCTATCATGCCCGTGGGCAATCGCCCGACCACTTACTCGCGTAAGAAAGTACCTCGTGAACGACACGCAAACTGTTGTAAATGAATATGGCACGCACGACAAGGACACCGGCTCGCCGGAGGTTCAGGTTGCGCTGCTGACTGAGCGTATCGATCACCTCACCGAGCATTTGAAGGTCCACACAAAGGACCATCACAGCCGGAGAGGCCTGCTCATGATGGTCGGAAAGCGTCGGCGACTGCTTCGGTACCTCCAAGAACAAGATGTGGAGCGCTACCGAGCCTTGATCGCAAAGACAGGGCTACGTCGCTAGCACTGACAAGAAGGCGGCTTTGGCCGCCTTCAGTCATGTCTAGATCGACCTAACGATGGAGGATGTGATCCAGTTGTCAGTGGTCGCTATTCGAACGAACCTCTCGAATACCGACCACTGCCAATTGGGCCTCCTCCCAAACAGAAGGAGAAACGAGTGGCAGAGACCACCGTCCGCGGGCATGTAGGCGAGGTAGAAATCTCGCTGAGCACTGGAAAGCTCGCACAACTCTCCGATGGAGCAGTCGTTGCTCGCATCGGAGACACCGAGGTCCTCGTGACCGCAACCGCGAAGCGCAGCATCAGGGAAGGCGTGGATTTCTTCCCGCTTACCGTTGATGTCGAGGAGCGCACCTACGCCGTAGGCCGCATCCCCGGATCGTTCTTCCGTCGTGAAGGACGAGCATCAGAGAAGGCAATTCTCGCCGACCGTCTCATCGACCGTCCCCTGCGTCCGAACTTCGCCGAGGGCTACCGCCACGACACACACGTCGTTGGCACCGTTCTCGCCGCTGACCTTGAGAATCCGCACGACATCATCACCCTCAACGGAGCATCTGCTGCCCTCATGGTCAGCCCGATCCCGTTCGAAGGTCCGATCGGAGCCATCAGGCTTGCGCTCACCGATGGTGAGTGGATCCCATTCCCTACCTACGAGCAGGGCGAAGAAGCTGTGTTCGAGATCGTTGTTGCGGGAAAGCGCAACGCCGACGGAGACATCGACATCTCGATGGTCGAAGCCGGTGCGTCAGAGAATGGGTATCGCTTGGTCCAAGAGGGCCAGCAGGCATCCGATGAAGCAACCGTTGCTGCCGGTCTTGAGCTTGCGAAGGAATACATCGCAACACTCGTCGATCTGCAGGTCGAGCTGCTTGAAAAGCACGGCGAGCCTGAGCCCGTTGAGTGGCAGCTCATCACGGACTTCTCAGACGAGATCTACGAAAAGGTCGAAGCATTCGCAAAGTCGAAGCTCGAAGACCTCGGCACGATCGTCAAGAAACACGAGCGCCAGAACGCAGAGTCCGAGATCAAGGTCGCTGCGATCGAGTCGCTCGGTCTTGACGAAGGCGATGCAGACAGCCTCAAGCAGGCAAAGGCCGCATTCTCGAAGGTCCAGAAGAACGTCATGCGTTCACGGGTCACTTCTGAAGGCGTCCGGATCGACGGACGTGGTCTCACCGACATTCGTCCGCTGACCATCGAAGTCGGTCTGGTCCCAGGTGTCCACGGTTCTGGCATGTTCCAGCGCGGTGAGACCCAGGTGCTCAACATCACAACCCTTGGCATGCTCAAGATGGAGCAGATGCTCGACACGATCTCCCCTGAGGAGTCGAAGAGGTACATGCACCACTACAACATGCCGCCATACGCCACCGGTGAAGCAGGCTTCATGCGTGGTCCAAAGCGACGTGAGATCGGACACGGTGCCCTCGCAGAGAAGGCACTGCATCCTGTTATCCCTCCGGCCGAGGATTTCCCATATGCATACCGCCTCGTTTCTGAGGTGCTGATGTCCAACGGATCGTCGTCAATGGCGTCGGTCTGCGGTTCATCACTCTCCCTCATGGATGCGGGTGTTCCGATCGCTGCACCGGTTGCCGGTATTGCGATGGGTCTCATCTATCAGGACGGCAAGTTCGCCACACTCACCGACATTCTCGGTGTTGAGGATCACCTCGGTGACATGGACTTCAAGGTTGCTGGTACCGCTGACATGATCACAGCTCTCCAGCTCGACACCAAGATTGAGGGTCTGCCTGCAGACGTCCTGATCGCGGCGATGGGCCAGGCCCACGATGCTCGCATTGAGATCCTGAACGCGATGGCTGAGGTCATCTCGGAGCCACGGAGTGAGCTTGCGGAGAAGGCTCCGAAGATCGAAGCCGTCATGGTCCCGAAGGACAAGATCGGTGAGGTCATCGGCCCGAAGGGCAAGACCATCCGTGAGCTCGAAGAAGAGACCGGTGCGGTTATTGAGATCGACGACGATGGAACGGTACGCGTTGGCGCACCTGATACCACGTCGATGAACCTGGCCAAGGAGCGCATCCTTGCCATCGGGTTCCCGCCTGAGGCGAATGTCGGCGAGGTCTACGATGGAGAGGTTGTGAACATCACCAAGTTCGGTGCGTTCGTCAACATCCTCCCCGGTCGTGACGGTCTGCTGCACATCTCCAAGATCGGCGGCAACAAGCGAATCGACAGAGTCGAAGACGTGCTCAACCTCGGCGATGCCGTCAAGGTTGTCGTTCGTGAGATTGACGACCGCGGCAAGGTCAGCCTCGACATGGCTGACACTGCTGGTGGTAGCGATGACGACGGTGGCTCTGACGCTCCTCGGGAAGAGAAGCCGAAGAGCGACGACCGCGGCGATCGTAATGATCGTGGCGGCCGCGACGGTGGTCGTAGCCGCGACCGCAATCGGAATCGTGACCGCGACAACAAGCCAGCCGACAAGCCAGGCCGCAAGGTTGTGAGCTTTGAGGACGATTTCGAGTCCGGTAGCTGACCCGAGTCATACGAACTGTTCCGTTCTGGCATCGACCAGGACGGAATCAATAGAGAAGAGGCCTCGGAGTGATCCGAGGCCTCTTCTTTGCGTTTCCGGGTTGAGCTATTCGTCGAGAACGAACGTCAGCTTCATGTCGACGCGGAAGTGCTTGATCGTTCCGTCTTCGGAGAGCTCGACCTTGTGCTCAGAGATCCAAGCGCCTCGGATTCCCTCGATGCTGTGTTGGGCCTTTGAAATGCCCTTTCGAATGGCATCCTCGAAGGATCCGGGGGAAGTAGATGTGATCTCGATCACCTTCGCTACTGACACGTTTTGTGCTCCTTTGTTGCGGTGAGCCCTGCGCCCTCAGGGTACACGGCGGGAACGCCTTTGGCGTTCCTTGGGAGTCGCTTCGCGACTCCAGGCTTTTGGGGAAGCGGCTTGCCTCCCTCTTGCGGTCGAACGTATGTTCGACTATCATGACCGTCCAGCGGAGGGCGCACGTTGGTGTGATGACACGAGAGGACACCAACGGTGGTCGCCACTTTGCAACATTCGGTCGATTCGTCGACCCTTCTGACGCCCGATCTGCCGACGAATCAACAGCTTTTTGATCTGTTGACGCTTGCTCCCGGCCAGATAGCGGGACTGTCAGGCATCCCCGGTTCGGGTCTTACCCGGATCGGGATGTCACTCCTTGCTCCGTACGCATCCCGTGGCCCCATTGTGTATCTCGATGTGCGCGGGTGGGCTGCTCCAACAGCCCTCTGGGAGATGGGAATCGAGCCAGAGCAACTCGTTGTGGTGCGTTCCTCCGACATCGTGTCTTGGGGTCGCATTGTTGCGACGCTCCTCGATGGTGTCCGTGGTGTGTACGCGGAGGTGCCGCAGGGATTGTCCGACCAGTCGTTGTACAAGCTTGCTGCCATGGCACGCACGAAGCGAACGCCGCTGGTGCTTCGTCCGGTCACAGGCAAGCTCCCCACAGGGGTGGCGCATCTCAACCTTGAAGCCAGCGAAGTGCTGTGGGAAGGCACCGATGCTGGCCACGGCAATCTGACGAATCGTCGTGCCCTGCTCACTGCCTCGGGGAAGGCAACCAGAGGCATGGAGCGAACAATCGAAGTAGAGGACGATGGAACGAACGATCTGCGTGTGGTATCCCACATGGGCGCTCAGACAACCAGGACTGCCGAGAGACGAGCCGTCGCTGGATGAACCGGTACAGGCCCCAGTTCAGGCAATAGGCCAGGACAACAGGGTTGTGTCATGTAACGACGCTGCTGCCAGCCGCGGTGTGACTGTTGGCATGCTCCGTCGTTCGGCAGAGGCGGCCTGTCCAACAGTGACGACCATCGTCCAGGATCTTGGCGCTGAGATGGCGCGATTCGAGCCCGTGGTACAGATCATCGAGTCGCTCGTTCCCCGGGTCGAGGTGGCCGAACCGGGCATGGTGTACATCCCCACCAGCGGTGCAGTCAGCTATTACGGGGGAGAGGAAGCGCTCTGTGACCGTATAGACAAGGAGCTGGACGCACTTGGTGGCGACCGTCGAATCGGCCTTGCAGCCGGCCCCTTTGCGTCCTATCAGGCGGTTCGTCGAACAACGAGGACACAGCCGAGGCTCATTGTCGCCGATGACGAAGCCTTCGTTGCAAGCCTTGATGTGTCGAGCCTTGGCAGCGATGACCTTGCAGCGACTTTCCGTTGGCTCGGGATCACCACCCTTGGCGCAGTCGCCGAGTTGCCGCATGACGCGATCGTCTCGCGCTTCGGGCGAGTTGGCTTGGAGGCGCATCGCAGGGCCAGAGGGCTCGACAGGAATACTGCTCCAAGGGACATCCCTGATGATCCGACGGTTGTGTCGCATTTTGATCCACCGATAGACGATCTCGAACAAGCAGCCTTCGCCGCACGCAACATCGCCCAGAGACTCGTGGGAAACCTCTCGCCGTATGGAGTTGCTCCTTATCGGGTGATCGTGACCGCCACGGCGGCTGACGGAACCGAGCGAGAGCGAACATGGCGCAGCGCTGATCCTTTCACCGAACGAACCCTTTCTGAACGCGTTCGTTGGCAGTTGCGTTCGTGGATCGAGGGTGTCTCTGCAGGGATCAGAGGGGGATTGGTGACCCTCAAGCTTGAACCGGCCGATCTCTCCGGTTCGGGACGTCAGATGGGCCTTGTTGAGGACGCCAAAGGGTTCGAGGAGACCCAGCGTGCCCTCATGGAAGTGCAGGCGATCGCTGGTGAGGGCAACCTGTTGGTGGCGAGTCCTCAGGGTGGGCGCGACCCTGGGGAGCGGGTTGCGTGGGCCCGATGGGGGGAGGAGTCCGCCGGCCCACAACGTGATCTTGCGGCACCGTGGCCTGGTCGGATTCCGAGTCCCGCCCCTGCCCTTGTGCCACCCGAACCGGTTCCTTTCGGAATCGCCTGGGTTGATGGAATCCCTGAGCAAGTGAGGCTTGCAAGCAGGTGGGAGCCAGTCCTTTCATGGGCTGGTCCGTGGCGTCGGACGGGTAGATGGTGGGATGGCGAGGGTGCAGCGGATCGGTACCAGATCGTTACTTCAGTCGGCGCCTACCTCTGTGAGGTACGGGAGGGGAGGACGTATCTGCTTGGTGTGTATGACTGACGGGGAGGGGTTGGAGAGGTCTCAGCCGGCAGTCGTCTGCCGACTGTCTTCGTACGCCGCCGCCATGTCGGCTTCGACCTGGGCTGTTAGGGACCGAAGGTTGTCCTTGTTCGTCATGTCGGCTGTTTCCATCGGGTCGAGGACGCGGATCGTGGCGCGCCCAGGAAAGAAGACCCTCGAACCGGGTTCGTTGATTCGACCCGTCCCCTCAATAACCACTGGGAGGAGCGGGAGACCGGTATCGATGGCGATCCGGAACGCACCCTTGTGGAATGGAAGCATCTCGCCGTCGGTGCTGCGAGTCCCCTCGGGAAATATGAGCAGCGAGTATCCTCGCTCCGCAGCGATCTTCACGCCTTCGTTGATCGCTTGGCGAGATGAACCGCCCTTCTCCCTGTTGATCTCGATGATTCCGACGGTTCGCATGGCTCGTCCGACGAGCGGAATCCTGAACACTTCCTTCTTGGAGAGGTATCGACCGGGCAGCGGGAGACCGTGCATCAGGAGCGGGATGTCGAAGAGCGAGAGATGGTTCGATGCGACCACATACCGCTGGTTGGGGTCGATCTTTTCGAGGCCGGTTGTCTTGACGCGAACCGGAGGGATTCTGAGAAACCACGATGACCAGACGTTGAGGAGGCGCTCAAGGGCAGGCGACGACGGACGGAACAGGCCGATGATGATGATTGTGGAAGCGAACACGAGCGTGGCGACGAAGAACAGAGGGACGAGTATGAATGTCCGGAGTCCGGCCAACAAAGTGCGGGGCATGAGCGGTAGCGTAGACGGAATGGAGAAGGTGAGCCGATGAGGAGAGTATCGCTCGACGCTGCGCGTCGAATAGCGCTGGGCGCCCAGGGGTTTGCCAGTCCGAGGCCAGCGGGAAGGGTCGACGTTCGGCACTTCCGGCGGGTGATGGACACGATCGGGCTTGTCCAGCTCGACTCAGTGAACGTGTGCGTCCGATCCCACTACATGCCGTTCTACTCACGCCTGGGTGAGTACGACCAAGGCGCGCTCGATCGTTGGCTGAACGAGTCAGGGCACAACTTCGAGTATTGGGCACATGCCGCTGCCGTGTTGCCTGTGGATCGATATCCACAGTGGCGGTGGAAGATGGACGAGATGACTGTGTGGAGGCGGGCAGAGGCGCTGGTTGACGCGCACCCCGAGCTGCTCGACGATGTGAAACGTCAGGTGCACGAGAACGGGCCCCTGACGGTTCGTGACCTCGACGCCCCAATCCACAAGAACGATCCGTGGTGGGGCTACGGACCGGGCAAGATTGCTCTTGAGGTGCTGTTTGGAAACGGGCATATCAGCGCTCTGCGAACGAGTAACTTCACTCGCCTGTACGACGCCCCTGAGCGCATGATTGCTGCAGAACACCTCGACGCCGACCCGTTGTCGAAGGATGAGGCGTATCGGGTTCTGTTGCGAGATGCGGTGAGGCACGTCGGTATCGGGACGGTGCACGACATTGCTGACTACTTCAGGCTGCACATGTCCAGATCGGCGCCGTTTCTTGCTGAGATGGCAGAGCGGGGTGAGATCGAAGAGGTCGACATCCGTGAATGGGATGGACCCGTCTATCTCGATCCTGGAGCCGTGCGGCCTCGCCAGATCTCCGGTGCGGCACTGCTGAGTCCATTCGATCCCATCACGTGGTATCGGGAGCGGGCCGAGCGCCTCTTCGGCTTCGAGTACCGGATCGAGATATATGTTCCCGAACCAAAGCGGGTCTACGGCTACTACACGCTTCCGTTCATGCTCGATGGGGAGCTCGTGGGCCGGGCGGATCTCAAGGCCGATAGGAAGGGTGGAGCGCTTCAGGTGAAGTCGGCCTGGCGAGAAGAGGGCACCGATTCCGACCGTGTCGCTCGTGCTCTCGCCTCGGAACTCGAGCTATTCGCGGGCTGGCTCAAGCTTCCTGATATCGAGATCGGAGCGAGAGGGAACCTCATCGCCGACCTCAAGAAGCGGGCCCAGTAGTCAGCCGATGTCGACGGCGAGCACCCGATTGCCGTCGGCCACATCAAGGATGTGTGTCGCACCTGAGCGCCAATCGACGAATGTCAGGTCGTTGGATGTGGCAGATTTCAAGATGAGGAACTTGGAGTCGGCCGTGAATGTGTATGGATAGACAACATTGTCGACCTGTGAAATACGGGGCGCGCTCTGAGTTGGCCCGACAACGGTGATCGCGCTTCGGGTACCACGGTTTGTCACGGCGGCGAAGATGTCACTGTTTGGCGATGCGATCACGTCGGTGAGTTCTGCAGCAGCGTCCACACCGAAGTCAGCGAACGGCAGCCTCTCTGCAGATTCCCGATTGACGAGATACCACTGAGCCCCAGAACCCGTCATACGAACTTGGGCGATGTAACCGGGAGAAGCGCTGTGCGCCCATCCGTCAAGTCTCCACAGTTCTACGCCGGCGGAGTCAAGGACAACGATTTCGTCATCCACCTGGATGATGATGCCGTGGTTGTCCCAACGCACCAGGTTTGGAAGCTGATCGAAGGAGAGAGAGATGACGGGATCCGATGGGGTCTTTGACAGAATGTCCACGTCCACGGTCTCAAGGACGTAACCATCCCCTGCGCTGGTCACGTATCCGAGTCGCGAGACGTCCGTCGCATGCCACACGTAGGAGTGGATTGCGTTGAGGGGTGGTGTCGGGTCTATCTCGGTCGGAGGGCCGATCCAGATGTCGGTACCACGCTCGGTCGGTACTTCGTCGCCATTGACAGCGACGTACCGACCGCCGACGTCGAACGATGCCGACAGCCACTCAGAACTATTCGGCGACTCCATCGTGAATTCGTTCGGCACACGGAACGTTGGATCCCATACGAACGTCCTGACGGCATCACCATCGGTGGTGACGAGCGTGAGGCGCTCGGTGACCCCGGGAATCATCTCCGCGAGCGTCGGGGGAAGCGCCTCGGTGGGTTCGGTGCCTTGGTCGACGACGGTCGTGAGCGAGAATGCTTCGGGCCCGGCTGAAGGGGGATCGTCGAACTCGACGGCACCGAAGAATGTCACGGCACCTACGAGCGCCGCGACGGCAATTGCCGAAACGGCAAGCGGCATCCACGGGCGACGCGTGCGTCCTCCACTGCTGCGTCGCGGCCCACCGGCGTCAGGCAGAAGCGTCCCATCGTCGTCCTCGATCGGAATCGGGCGAATCTTTGGTTCGTTCTCCCATGAATCCATTGGCGCAACGTAGTACATGAGCCGACGTATGTCCGACGACGATCGGTCTACCGTCTACAGAGTGATTACGAAACAAGAGTGGCGAGCGTGGGCCGGCGGCATTGAGCGGTCATCGCTGTCGAGCCGCACTACTCGCTCGCTTGTGGCGTGGGCGCCCTTGCGCGGAACCGTTCTCTCCTATCTCGCCATGTCCGACGAGATCGACCTCGCTGGCGTGCATGCGCTCAGCCGATGTCGAGTTGTCGTCACCAGAACACCAGCCAGCGGACCGCTTGAGATTCATGAGTTCCTCCCGGATCGCCTCGAACGGTATCCTTTGGGATACCTCCAGCCGACACAGGACGCACCACTCGTCGACCCCAACGATGTTGATGTTGTGCTCGTTCCGGGTTTGGTCTTTGATCGACATGGCAATCGGCTCGGTCGAGGGAAGGGCCATTACGACGGCCTGCTGGAACGGCTCCCGTCCGGAGTAGCGAGCGTGGGTGTCACGGTTGACGGCGCTCTCGTCGATGCGATACCGACCGAACCGCACGACCAGAGAGTTGCATGGGTCGCGACTGAATCCGGCGTCCACCGGGTCGGTGAGCGACTGCCAACCGCAACCGAGCGATTCGTGGCAGGAGCAATCCCACTCGGTGTTGCCCCAGACATCCACCGGTTCCCGACAGGTACCAAGACCTCCGCTGACGCGGCCGCCGCTGTCGGTGCTGAACTCGGAGAGATAGCCAAGAGCATCCTGTTCGTCGCCGATGATCATCCGGTGCTCGTCATTGCATCAGGTGACCGACGCATTGACGAGGCAAAGCTCGCAAGCGTCGTCGGAGCACAGCGTGCACGAATTGCCAGTCTCGAAACGGTTCGCGATGTCACCGGGTTCGTCGCCGGCGGCACGCCTGGGGTCGGGTTGTCGCGATCCGTGAAGGTTGTCGCAGATTCTGATCTCGCCCGCTACCGTTGGGTGTGGTCAGCCGCGGGGACGCCAGACACGGTGTATCCGGTCGCGCTCGACCGCTTGATAGAGGCGAGCGGGGCTCGCTGGGCAGACGTAACGGATCGAGGGAATACGTGACTGATTGGAACGGCAGCACGGCACTCATTGTCGTCGATGTGCAAAGGGGGTTCGACGACGCGACCTACTGGGGTCCCCGAAACAACCCCGACTGCGAAGCGAACATAGAGCAGCTAATCGCTGCGTGGCGGTCCCAGGATTGGCCGATCGTCTACGTGCGCCACGATTCTTCCACGCCGTCCTCCCCTTTGGTGGCCGGCAGCAAGGGCAATCAGTTCAAGGAAGCGCTCAGCGGGAAACCCGACCTGCTTGTTGTGAAGAACGTGCACTCTGCGTTCTACGGCGATCCCGATCTCGACGCTTGGCTCAAGGAGCACGGAATCTCCGGAGTGGCCGTATGCGGTATCCAGACCAACATGTGCTGTGAGACAACGGCACGGATGGCTTCCGACCTCGGGTATGAGATGTTGTTTGTGGCCGACGCGACACACACGTTTGACATCGTCACCGAGACGCACAAGGTGTATCGGGCTCGAGAGGTAGCAAAGTACGCACAGCTGACGATCGACGCCGACTTCGGGAGGGTCGTCCGTACTTCAGATCTCGTCGGCTGATACAGCTATCACCCGATCTTCGTCGATATCGAACGAGATCTCTGAGCCAACCTGTGCGGCATGTGGTGTTCGCGCCTCAACTGTCGCCGTGCAGTCCATGGTTCGGACGATGGCGACATGGGCCCCATCTTGGAACTTCGATGCAACGACCGTGCCCTTGATGCGCCCTCCATCGTGCACCCTGCACGCCTCAAGCGGCACGAACGCGAGTCCACGAGCATCCGGGACGATGATGCGAATCGGTATCAGGTTTGATTGGCCGATCGCCCTTGCGACGAATTCAGAACCTGGCGCGTGCCAGATGTCGGTGGGTGTACCGACTCTAAGGATTGCTCCGCCGTGCATGACAGCCATTCGGTCGCAGAACGCGAACGCTTCTGCGCTGTCGTGTGTGACGTAGATTGACGTGGCGCCGACCGTGTCGAGGATCGATCGGATCTCCGACAGCAGTGACTCCCTCAGGGAGATGTCCAGCGATCCGAGTGGTTCGTCAAAGAGAATGACCGAAGGTTCCGGGGCGAGCGTCCGTGCGAGCGCGACCCTCTGTTGCTCACCGCCACTGAGGGTCAAAGGCCGTCGGTCGCTGAATCCGGTGAGTCCAATGAGGTCGAGCAGTTCGTTGCTGCGTATTCGTCGTTGCTCTGGTGAGATGCCTGCCATCTTCAGGCCGTAGGCGACGTTCTCGGCGACGTTCATGTGCGGGAACAGGGCGTAGTCCTGGAACATCAATCCGACCGGCCGGCGATGCGCCTGGACCGCTGCCATGTCCTTGCCATCGAGCATGAGCGTGCCCGATTGTGCAGATGTCAGTCCCGCGATGAAACGGAGAAGCGTGCTCTTTCCTGATCCTGATGGTCCCATCACCGCGAACTGCTCGCCAGACGCGATTTCGAGAGTTAGCCCAGACACTGCCGCTGTGCTGCCGAAACGCACGGTGAGGTCGTTGATATGAAGGCTCACAGCTCACCAACCCTCTCTTTACGCAGCGAATCGATAGCAAAGACCGCTACTCCCGTAATCAGCATCAGGACGACACTCATTGCCACGGCGGCTCCGAATGGTGTCGATCCCGGTCGGCCGAGAAGTCGGAATATGGCTATCGGGATTGTTGGCGTTGCGGGTCTGGTGATGAAGGATGTCGCGCCGAACTCGCCCATCGAGATGGCGAAGGCGAACGCGGCGCCAACCAGCATTGATCGCGAGACGAGGCGAAAATCAATAGTCCACCATGCCTTGGATGGCGTGGCGCCGAGCGTTGCTGCGGCCTCACGCAGATGATGCTGAACGCTGCCCATCGATGGGCTTGTCGTGCGGACAACAAAGGGGATGGCGACCAGTGCATGGGCAATCGGAATGAGGATGAGTGATGTTCGGAGATCGATCGGCCAGCCCAGAGCGACAAGGAATCCAAAGCCGATCGTCACGGCGGACGTGCCGAGCGGGAGCATCACGAAGAGGTCGAATGTTCGCGCAATGCCCGTGCGCGAGTAGGACAGGGCGGCGCTTGCGAGGACTCCGATGAGCGCGCCGATCGCGGTCGCGACCAACGCGAATCCGAGCGAGTTCAAAATGGCTTCCGCCGGTGATACGAACGCTCCACTCTGGCTCGGGAGGGCGAACAGGTTGGAGTAGTTCGCCAAGCCGACGCCACCCTGTGGATTGACGAGCGATCTGCCGATGAGTATCAGCAACGGGAGTCCGAGAAGCACCATTGTGAACGACAAGACGGCGCCGACAGCGATGCGATCTGATCGCGTTGAAGGGCGAGGTGGGGGACTTGCAGCGTGTGCAAACTGCACCGCTGTGCGTCTCTGGTAGTAGCCGTAGAGAGCAAGAATCGCTCCAACTCCAGCGAGTTGGAGCACTGCGAGCGTCGATGCGATGTCGAGCCGCAAGAACGCTGTCGTTTGACGCCAGATCTCGACTTCGATAGTGGAGTGGCTGATGTCACCCAGGAGGAGGACGACGCCGAATGAAGTGAAAGAGAACAGGAAGACGAGAGCGCTCGTCGAGGCGATTGCTGGTCGCAGGAGCGGAAGCGTCACGGTTCGGAAGGTCTGGAGCTTCGATGCACCAAGACTTCGCGCGGCCTCCTCAAGCGATGGGTCGATTCGCTCCCAGTACGCCCCCACACCTCGGACAACAATCGCGTAGTTGTAGAAGACGTGCGCGACGAGAATGATCCAGAGCGTGCCCGTGAGGTCGACGCCAGATACTCCCTTCGGACCAAGGAGGGCGAGAAATGCCGTCGCGACCACCAGTGTCGGAAGGACAAATGGCACCAACGTTGCTGCCCGCATCAGCGACTTGCCGGGGAAGTCGAATCTCGCAAACACCCAAGCAGCTGGCAGGCCAGCTATCACCGTAAGAAGCGTGGACAACACGGCCTGCCAGAGTGTGAACACAGCAACGCCCTGCAGTGTTGGATCTGAGATGACCTCGCTGAATATTCCGAGGCTGAATCCGCCATCCGGTGTGAGCCCTCGTACGGTGATCGCGACCACGGGATAGGCAAAGAAGTAGCCGAGGAAGAGTGTCGGTACGGCGACCAGTGCCGCAGTACCGACGCTCCCGAAGGGGCTGCGCGCTATGAGCGAGCGATTGCTGTCCATTCCTTGATCCACCGTTCACGATTCTGTTCGATCGTCCCTGGTTCCATCACAACCGAAGTCTCCGGGAGCGTTGTGTAGTCGGCGAAGACCTGGGGTAGCTTGGCTTGCTGGTTTGCCGGATATACGAACATGTTCAGAGGGATGTCCTCCTGCACGGTTACCGACAGCAGGAAGTCAACCAGCAGCTGTGCTGTTTCCTCGTACTCAGTCCCGGTCAGGATGCCTGCAAATTCAATCTGCCTGTAGCACCCCTCGATCATCACTCCCGTGGGCGCCTCGGAGAGATCGCCAAACAACACCTCGGCAGGTGGTGAGGAGGCGTACGAAACGACTAGCGGTTGCGCACCGCCCGAACGTGTGAACCTCGTGTAGTACGCCTCAGACCAATCGGTTGCCACGACCGCGCCGTTGGCGAACAGGTCCGTCCAGTATTCCTTCCAGTCGTAGTCGGCGCCATCGGGGTAGGCGGCGATCGTTGCCATCAGGAAAGCGAGCCCTGGCGAAGAGGTCGCGGGGTCCTCAACCACCAACATGTCTGTGTAGTTGGGACCGAGCAGGTCGTCGAGGGTCTGTGGTGGAGGAGTGCCTGTCGCTGCGAGGGCCTCGATGTCGTAGTTGATGCACACATCGCCGAAGTCGATCGGTGTCACGGCGCCATCGCCCATGACCAAAAGGGGGTTGACGTTATCGATCTCCATCGCTGTGTATGGGATGAAGATCTCCTCGTCAAGCGCCCTCGACAGGAATGTGTTGTCGATTCCGTAGAGGACGTCCGCAATGGGGTTGTCCTTCGTCAGTATTGCCTGATTGACCATCGTCCCGGCGTCACCAGAGGTCTGAACAATGACTTTCACACCGGTCTGTTCGGTGAAGGCCTCCAAGGTCCCATCACTCAGAGCGAAGGATTCGTGCGTGAGTAGCACGATCTCGTCCGGCTTCGACTCAGACGAGCAGCCTGTGACAATGGCGATGGTGGCAGCCACCGACGCGGTTAGCCGGATGATGTGGCGATTCATGTGGGAATCGTTCCTTCCTGGATAACGAGCACGGCGCCTTCGCCAACCTCGATGTGTATCTGATCTTTCGTGGCCACGTTGCTGACACCCCGCGTGGTGCCCTGATCGAGCGTCGCGCCCGTGAGGGGCCAGCGAAGTCCGGATGTGGTGACGTCGTGAGCGTCTCCGACGGGGAGCAGGGTGATCGTCTCGCCAGCGTCGGCCGAGAGCGTGACGGAGCGTTGGGGTGTGGCGGCTCTCACGATGCCCGTGTCGGTGTGCCAGGCGACATCGACCGCATCCAATCCCTGATGGGATGTCGAGAGCGCAATGCTCAGAAGGTGTCCGAGCCTGCCGCCCTCACCACCGTATATGGCCACAGAGCCTGCCCCGCTCGCTATGGCGGCGCGCAGGGCCAGTTCGAGGTCTGTGTCGTCTTTGTCGGTCGGGTACTCGTCGATTTCCACGCCCGCCTTCAGGGCATGGGCGAGGCCGGAGTGAGAGATAGAGTCAAGATCGCCAACGAGGAGGTCCACGGTGATGTCGAATTCAACGGCGTGGTCGTAGCCGGAGTCTGCGGCGATCACGTAGTCGGATGGCTCAACATGGGCTGTCGTGCGCATCTCGCCGCCGGCAATGACGATGGCTCGGATCGGTGATGGGGTCATGCCACCCCTCCCTCCGCTGGCATTATCCAGCTCAGGTTCAGCGGGTCGGTGACAGTGCGGTGCAGCGCCACCCTCTCAGCCCGGTCGTCCGAGCTCCCCGGTGTGGTTGTGCGCACATGGTACCCGAGAGCGAACGCAAAAGAGGAGTTGACAAAGTAGAGCAAGTGTGACATCATCATGACATCACTACGGCACTACGAGCACGGAGGAAGAACATGTTGTGGTACAACAACCCAGAAATCGTCGAAGCAATACGCGACGGCAGGGGAATGTCAACGGTCGACGAGAATGATCGGCTCATGCGGCTGGTTCGAACCGGCACTGACGAGCACTGAATACGAACGGCGAGGGAGAACGTATGGATGTTCAAAGCGTGATTGAGCAAGTGAGGGGTGTCGTGCAGGGCCAGCTGCGCATTGCAGCGGACGACCCAGCGATTTCTGCGGCTGGAGAGGCCATCCTCCTGGCGCTGGATCCGGCGCTTCGGCAGGCGGCGTCGAGTTTCGCGGAACAGGCAGCCGCAGAGGTCGCAGCCCAGCTACCCGGACGGTCCGTCGACGTCGTGTTGTCAGATGGTCTACCGACGTTGATCGTTCGACAGAACGAGGACACTGTGACCGTCAACACAGAGGATCTCGACGCGCGCATGACTGTGCGGCTCCCAGAGGACCTGAAGGACGATCTCGAGGATGCGGCGTCTGAGCTTGGTGACTCGGTCAATACGCTCGTCGTCAAGGCACTCGCCGGATCAGCCGAGCGCATGAAACGATCATCACGATCGACGTTCGACGGGACCATTGAGACATGAGCGACCGCAAACACACCTATGAAGTCAAAGGAGCGCCACATATTGACGTCTCGACGCGCTCGGGAGATGTTGTGATTCGACGCTCGGACGACGACACCGTCACCGTCGTGTTGTCAGGGAACAAGGAGGCCGTCGAGTCAGCCGCGGTCGACGCTACATCCGATTCCATCTCGGTTCGCTCTGGCCCGAAAGGGAAGAGCTGGTTCTCGCGAACCATGGACGTCGTGATCTCTACGCCGCCCGGAGGCGTTCTTCGTATCGGCCTCGGCGCTGGTGACGTCATGGTCCGAGTACCCATGGAATCTGTTGATGTATCGACGGGGTCGGGCGACGTCCGGATCGAAGAACCCTTGAAGGAGCTACGCGTGAAGGTCGCATCGGGAGACGTCATCGTGGATGCTGGAGTTCGCGAAGCTTCAATTACGTCCGCCAGCGGCGACATCCGCGTGGGTGCTGTCGACGACGTCGTAATCAACACCGCGTCGGGATCGGTCGATCTCGGAGTGGTTACTTCCGGAGCACGGATCAAGTCCGCATCTGGCGACATCAAGGTGCGTGAGTTCAGTGGCAACGACATTGACATCAAAACTATGAGTGGTGATGCGACGATAGGGCTTGTGCCGGGTATGACCGTTTCGGCGAATGTCACGGCCATGTCCGGCGAGTTCAGGAACCGTATCGAGCCGTCCGGAGTCGAGCCGGTGGGTCAGATGAGGTTAGATGCCAAGTCCTTCAGCGGTGACCTCACACTTCGCTCACCCTGGTAGAGCACCTTCGTAGGGGCAGTTGCGCGCCTAGCGTTGTGAGCCATGACGCTCGACATCAGCCAGATCATCGCTGAGCATCAGTTCGGTCCTGTGAAGGGTGACGCGCGGCCCTTGTTCATTGCCATTGCGGGCGGCTCGGGCTCAGGCAAGACGACGATCGCTCGCTCGGTTGTTGACATCGTGGGCCGTGACAAGGTCGTGTACCTCCAGCAGGACGCCTACTACAGGGATCAGTCGCACCTCAGCCTCGATGGGCGGACGAAGATCAACTACGACCACCCGGATTCGATCGAACTCGAACTCATGGTTGAGCACTTGGTGGCGTTGCGCAACGGACAGCCGATCGAGCGTCCCGTCTACGATTTCGAGACGCACTTGCGTACCGAAGAGACGTACACGCTTGTGCCGGAACCTGCGGTGATTGTCGAGGGCATTCTGCTTCTTGCAGACGCTCGATTGCGCGAGCAGTTCGACGTTCGCGTGTACATAGACACTGAAGCGGATCTTCGGCTGCTGCGACGGATTCAGCGCGACATCGTGGAACGTGGTCGATCGATCGAATCCGTCCTCGACCAATACCAGAAGACCGTTCGCCCGATGCACTACCAGTTTGTTGAGCCTTCAAAGCGGTACGCGGACATCATCATCCCCGAAGGGATCAATACCGGCGCTATCGGCACGGTGAGCTCAATGATTCGGCACTTCCTCGACCAGCGGATGTAGGTCGCCGGACCACGAGAACGACTTCGCATCGTTGCTGGCAACGCTGTCCTCGTAGATCTCAAGCAGCCGATCGGCCATCGAGAGGCCGACGCGAGCAAACGCGAGGTGTCCCTTGGCTGAGGCATGGAAGAGGTCGCCGCCGTACATGTCAGGGTCGTCAGCGAACGAGGACATGACGTCCCAGGCGTTGGACTTGATTACATTGGCGTGCCGATCAGCAACTCGTGCGATGGCGCTGTCTATGGCACGAGCCCGTACCCGAGCAATGCCTTGTGCGAGGATCGGGAGGCGGGGAATCGTTCCGAGATCGCCGATCCCAGAGATCCCGACCACGGGGACCGCTGAGCACAATTGGTCCACTGCCTCACCGAACTCGCGCTCAAACCGGGCGACCGGTGTGCCTCGCAGCGCATCGTTTGAGCCAACGGCTACATAGACGATGTCTGGCTCGGCGGCGAGGGCGGCTGCGACCTGCACATCGAGCACATCCCTTGACTTCGAGCCACCTTCGGCGACGCTCACGAGCTCCACGCAGTAGGTGTTTGCGAGGTGCATCGCCATCTGTCTGGGCCACGAGTGATCGAGCGGCTCAACACCTGGCGACGTGACAGAGCTGTCTCCCAACAGGACGAGTCTGAGGGGTGGCTTGCTGGGATCGCCGAACGTACCGGAGGGGTCCTGGTTCTCCAGCGTTGGGAGATCGTCTCGAGTGATCGCTCGCGCCATCTGGCCGGCCAGGAGCGCGCTGGCTACGAGCGGGGGACGTAGGATCTTCCAGGTTCGCATCCACCCATTGTGCCCTCTTTTGAGGCTGGAACTGACGGTGGCGTTGGAAGATGCTTCTACAGCGCTTCGAGCGTCAGTATCTGCGAATGAAGATCGTGGTTTCCCTCAGACACATCAATCGCATCGAAGGACGTGAATCCGAAGCCGGGGGTGTCGAGAGCCAAGAGCCCCTCATCTGTATACGTGCGGAAGTAACGCGGAGGATCGAGCCACTCATCGTCGATTGGTCCTTGTTGATCCGTTCCGCCCCACACGACGACCACAAGAGGGCTTCCGGATCGGAGCACTCTTGCTATCTCGGTGAGCACAGCCGAAAGCTCGGCGGATGGGACGTGGAGCAGCGAGTTCATCGCAAAGCCTGCTTCGAAGGTGTCGTCTGGGAAGGGGAGTGAGGCGAAGTCGGCGACGTGTGCGTCGACACCACGCCCTCTCGTCGCTGCCACGTTGGCGGGTGACAGGTCAATCGCCGTGACGTCGAATCCGCGCTCGAGGAGTCGCGATGCGAGTTGACCGGTACCGCAACCCAGTTCGAGGACGCTTCTGATCCCGTTGGCTGTCGCGTCCGCCGCGAATGCATCGGTGATGTCAGTGCGCCACTTCGCTGGCGTCATTGCTCCCCGGCGGTCGACGTCAGCGTCATACGCCCGCGCCAAGTTGTCCTTGTAAGTTCGCCGTACACCCATACCCATCCGATTCTAGTTCAGCGAACCCAGGGTTCTGCTGTGCAAGTTTGTGCACTGTGGCCCTGAGAATGATGGACGGCGGTGCTTTGATGGCTTCTGCGCTGCGACTACGATTTCGACGGATTCTCAACAAGATGGAGGAAGATCCACATGGGTGATTTCATTAAGGGTCTCATTGTGTTCGCGATAGCGTTCGCACTATTCACGCTGCCGGCAACGTGGTTGCTGATGCTGTTCTTCGGCAACCTTGGGATGGAGTTGTCGTACATGGCGACGCTGCCGTTGGGCATACTCGTCTCAGTGCTGCTGGGTGGAGTGACGAGCCGCACCTGGTGATGTAGAGGCCTGGTCAAATAGAAGATTGGGGCGGGCGTTCATCGCCCGCCCCAATCACGTCAACCACCGAAACGTTGCTACATAGCCATCGCTTCGTACACGAACATGTCCATCGGGCTGTCGGCGAGCAGAGCGATTGCTTCGTCGAGCGATTCGGCCTCGATGATCGAGTAGCCGAGTGCTGGGGATGTATCCGAGGCGATTTCGGTGACGGTGCCATCTCTGGACACATCGCGACCGTTGAAGAGCGGGTTCCCCGAGTCCACAACGTGTCCCTGCAATGCTGACCACCACTTTGCGTGGGCCGCCTGGAATTCCGAGTCTTGGCTCATCTCGCCGTGGGCGAGGTATACGAATTTCGCCATGTTTACTCCTTTGTTGTCGCCGTATTGCTGAGATAGGTGAGGTAGTTCCCCAGAGACTCGGTCTCGGTTCCCCAGTACGGATGGAACTGTTCGATCCACGCTTGGACCTTCTTCAAGGGTTCTCTTTCAAGAGCCAGGAAGTTCGTCCTTCCGCTCTTGCGGCGCCGGATCATGACCGCATCCTCAAGCACACGGATGTGCTTGTGGATCGCAGGCAGAGACAGGCCTCGCGCACTTGCGAGTTGGCTGATCGACTTGGGCCCGAGCGCAAGCGTGTAGATGATCGCGCGCCTGTGCTCGTTTGCCAGAGCGTCGAAGAGCTCACTGAGACCGTCCGTGTCTTGTTGTTCCATACTTAACCTCAAAGTTAAGTATGGTTGACGGCCCGGTGCTTGTCAAATGGACATGGTCGCAACCCAGGGTTCTGCCGCACAGGACTGTGCAATGTGGCCCTGAGAACGGCCGAAGTGGGTGGAGTCAGACGTTGAAGCGGAAGTGCATCACATCGCCTTCGGCGGTGATGTAGTCCTTGCCTTCGATTCGCCACTTGCCCGCATCCTTGGCGCCGGATTCGCCGTTGAACGCGATGTAGTCGTCATAGGCAACGACTTCGGCCTTGATGAAGCCTTTCTCGAAGTCGGTGTGGATCACGCCTGCTGATTGCGGCGCCGTTGAACCTTTCTTCACCGTCCACGCCCTGACCTCTGGCTCACCGGCCGTGAAATAGGTGAGCAGGCCAAGCATGTCGTAGGTTGCATGGACCACTTTGTCCAGACCTGGCTCATTGAGGTCGTACTCGGCGAGCAACTCGTTGCGGTCCGTGGCATCGAGCGCCGCGAGTTCGGCCTCCAGCGCTCCGGAGATGACCACGACTTTGGAACCCTCGGCATCGGCAAGTTGGCGCACCGCATCGACCAGCGGATTCTCTGCCAACCCATCCTCGGACACGTTGGCGATGTACATCGTCGGCTTGGACGTAAGAAGGAACAGGTTGCGCACAACTTCAAGCTCGGTGTCTGTGAAGGCCAACTGTCTGACTGGCAGAGCTTCGGATAGCTGATCGTTGATCCGTCTGAGCACATCGAGCGCAGCTTTGGCGTCCTGGTCGCCGGAACGCGCCTTGCGTTCCTGTTTGTCCAATGCTTTCGCGACAGTTTCGAGATCCGCCAGAGCGAGTTCGGTGGCGATGGTCGTGATGTCTTCGATCGGGTCGACCTTGCCGTCGACATGCACCACATTGTCATCCTCGAAACACCGTACGACGTGGGCGATCGCATCCGTCTCGCGGATGTGGCTGAGGAACTGGTTTCCGAGGCCCTCACCTTCGGACGCACCCGATACGAGGCCTGCGATGTCAACGAACTCAACGACAGTGGGGAGCACTTTGTCGGGATGAACGATGGCAGCGAGGGCGTCGAGTCTCGGGTCTGGCACCACAGCGATGCCGCCGTTTGGGTCGATCGTGGTGAATGGGTAGTTCTCCGCGGCGATCTCGCCACCGGTGAGCGCGTTGAATAGCGTCGACTTACCGACGTTGGGCAGCCCAACAATGCCGCACTTGATACCCATGATGAAAGACTCCGATGTAGTGGCCCCACCGATGCTGAGGCGGGTGCGACTCGAGCCGGAATGATACGACCAGTCCGGCGCAAGCACGCACGATGTCGGCGGACAATCCCCGCGAAACCGCGTTGTAGCTCGCGATTCGGGCCGCTGACGCGCGAATCTACGTCTTGAGTCGCGATTCCGAGCGTTGTGTCGCGAAACATGCCGACACGGCACCCTTGCGCCAAGGACAAGATTCGAGTTCGCTCATAGTTGGGGTAAAGGATGGAAGCCACGTGGGAGTGTCATGGATCCGTTCAACCATCCCGACCTCAAGCATCTCGGCCGTACCCTGCGCGTGCGCTTGGACGAAACTCTCGACGCCGAGCAATCTGCTGCGCTATCCGCTGCTCTCCGGAGGCGGACGCTCCGCGATCGGCTGATCGAATCCGAGGACCGTGGTGAGTCCGTTGTTCTCGGCGGCTCCGATGGGCACGTGTATCGCGGCATCGTCGCGGCGGTTGGCGTAGATCATGTGGTGCTGTCGGAGTCCGGAAGCGACATCTTCGTCACCCTTGCCCATGTCGTCTCCATGGAGTCGCGCTGATGGCTCTCGGCGTCCGAGTCAGCGACTTTGCGATTCCTTCGATTGATCGCCGAAAGGTCCTTGGCGGGATACTCGCTGCGATTGCGGCACTCGGGGTTCTCCAGATTACGGAGCCTCCGGACCGGATTCCGGTGCTTGTGGCCGGCTCTGCGCTCGAAGCGGGCCAGCCGCTGGGTGAATTGGATATCGCCGTCCGCCATGTTGCCTCGGCTGACGGAATGGTGGTTGGCGACTCGGTTGGAGATCTCGGGGAGTGGTCTCTCCGAGTACCACTGGCTGAGGGAGAACCGCTCGTTGCGTCACTCATGCAGCCCCCGGAGTTGGTTACGAGTCCGAACGTCATCGCCCTGTCTCTCGCGTCGAAGAACGCTGTGCTCGGGCGTCTGGTCGCTGGTGACAAGGTCGATGTATATGTCACGAGCGCAGCGAGCTTCGATTCTGCCCCAACGACCAAGCTCCTCGCGAGCGGTGTCTACATCGTCGAGGCAGTCGTGTCCGACTTGTCCGTCGATCGTGGGCGCGTCAATGTTCTGCTTGCCGTGGATGACGAGCTTGCCGCCGACCTCGCCGCAGCATCCCACGAAGGCGAGATCGATCTCGTGAGGGTCGCGCCGTGACGATTCGTGTCGCAACGGTCCTGTCTGCAAGGGAGTGGGAACCCGGACTTGTCGGATACGCGAAGGAAACTGCAGCCATTCGCGTGGTGCTTCGTGCCTACCGGCCAGCAGATATCGAATCACACGCGAACGACATTGACGTCGTGGTCGCAGGGGGTGAGGTGTCGTGGGTTACATCGAGGCAGGTTTCCACGTGGCGGCGCCTCGGTTTTGGCGTCATCGGTGTGTATCCGACAGGGGACAGCCCTGCCGCAGCGCTCCTTGAGGACGGCGGCGCCGATGAAGTGGTGCCCGATACGATCGACGTCGCCGCCCTGGTTCAGGCAGTCCGATTCGTCGCCCCATCGCATGAGCAAGTATCTCCGACGGAGCGCGGGAGGATTATCGCTGTGACCGGACCGAGGGGCGCTCCGGGGTGCACCGAGGTTGCACTGGCCGTGGCCTCGATGTCCAGCGCACGAGAGTCGACCGTGCTTGTGGACGCCGATATCGCCGCTCCCGCTCTCGCAGTACGGCTCGGCCTGCCACCTCGACCGGACATCACAGACGCAGCCGACGGTGTCCGCGTTCATCTC
>PJEL010001261.1_pt1 | contig 26489 bp, 22 predicted proteins | sample 1853271 | NCBI WGS metagenome assembly PJEL01 (sample SAMN08108733, study PRJNA415343) | Invertebrate metagenome, whole genome shotgun sequencing project. | host: Globobulimina | place: Sweden: Gullmar Fjord | collected 2015-08
AGCAAGGTTGCAAAAGTACCTGGCCTTGTAAACCACCCATCAATCAAGATTGCCGTTTTTCCATCACTGAACAGTAGATTGACATTCCCAAGATTTTGTACGGTTACAATTCCTTTTTCAGGTGGCACCGACAAAGGGGCTTCAAAATAATGAGAGACATCATCAAGATCATCTTGAGCGATCAGCAAAAAGGTCAGAAGCCCGATAGCAAAGACAATCATCAATGCTGCCGTGCCAATACACCATCTTATCAATGTCTGCATTTTCAAAATCCCTGTAAGATACAATCGCTTTATATCGTTAGTTAACCCAGTAACCAACAGATCACGCGGCGATCATACAGAGATGCTCTGTTTAGTGGAATAGTTATATCAGTTTTTGAAAAAGCGGATTATTTTCGCTAAAAATTGAAGAGTGGGCCTTACACCCATTCCTTGTTCCAGCTGTCCAACCATAGCTGAATATCTTCTGCAGGCATGGGTCGACCCATCCAGTATCCCTGCCCCTCATCACACCCAAGTTCCTGCAGTGTGTTCCAACTCATTTCATCTTCAATTCCCTCTGCGACAACATGAATGCCAAGCTTGTGAGCAAGAAGGATGGAAATTTCGGTTATCGTTTTACATTCATGGTTGGAGTTGAGATTACGGACGAAAGATTGATCTATTTTGAGCTCAGTGAAGGGCACCCTGACGAGTTGCTGAAGGGAGGAATATCCGGTGCCAAAATCATCAATGGAAAGGTTAAAGCCTTTCATTCTCAACCGTGCAAGGATATCCATATAACGTGCTGTATCCGACATGATCGCGGTCTCGGTGACCTCAATTGTTATATCCGGTATATGCCCTTTTTGATCTGTTACATAAGCCGCTAATCTTTCCGGCATATCAAGCTCATCCAAATTTTTAGGAGACATATTAACGGACATTCGAAGGAAAATACCGTTTTCTTTCCATTCAACTTGCTGTCGGATTGCCTCCCTGATCACAAATGAGGTGATATCTGAAATCAGATTATGCTCTTCAGCCAAAGGAATAAAATCGATAGGAGGGATCATCCCTTTTGTTGGGTGTTTCCAACGAGCAAGCGCTTCAACACCGGTGACAGTTCGATTTTCGATATTAATTTGCGGTTGATAGGCGAGAAACAACTCCTCATTTGTCACCGCATACCGCAATTCATCTACAGTCGGCAATACACGAGAATGAGTAGGTTTGGTAAATGGCTGCGGAACATATTGTAAAAGCAGTTCCTTCAACTCTTTCATATAGAACGGTTTCTGAAGAGTCCCCAGAACAGACAATCCCTGCTCCAGAGCCAGTTGTTGCGCCGACAACAGAACGCTTTTGTCCTTTCCGCTCATGAAAATGATACTGGCATGGCTTTTTTTATCAGAGAGAAAACGAAGCAGTTCGATACCATCCATGCCCGGCATAAAAAGATCCAGGACAACAACGTCATGATCAGTTGACAAAAGAGAAGAAAACTCAGACGGGTCACCCGTTGACAGGACTTCAAAATCCATTCTCTCTGCTACGTTCGCAACAAAATCCGCAATATCAGCTTCATCATCAACAACAAGGAGCTTCATGGAACCCATTCTTCAATTGCTCTCGCTGTAAGTACCGGAAGGCAGAGCAAACCCTGGATCAAATTGTCCATGATCCGGAATAATAGAGTTTTGCTGAGTTGACGCGTCTCTCTTCGTCACAATGGAATTGGCGATCAGTGTTGTTTGAGGAACCGAAAGTACCATAACTGCTGCCACCTTACTTAATTGCTGAATCACATTTCGTACAATGCCAGAGTAGTATTTTAGTTATTAATTATATTTTAATTTTCTAAAATATTTTCTATTTTCATTCATCAAAATGGCAATCGGCGAAACGCGCCTATCCGCTAGCCCATGCAATAAAAAGCAAGTTTATTGCCGTCAAGGTCTCTGAAATAAGCGAATTGACTCTTGCCGCCCCCCCTTGGTCCCGGCGCGCCTTCATCAGTCCCGCCTAAAGCAAGTGCCTTGGCATGCAGATTTGCAACTATTTCCGCACTTTCAACATTGATTGCCACCATGGAGCCGTTTCCAATCGTTGCAGCTTCTCCATTGAAGGGCTTGATAACACCGAGCAGTCCAGTTCTGGACGTTGCCCAAAGGGTAATATGCTCATCGTCTACAGCGCGTTTCGCCCCAATTTCCCCAAGAAGCGCATCATAAAACGTACGAGCTTTTTCGATATCGTTTGTGCCAAGTGTTGCGTAACCGATCATTTTTACCTCTTTTTATTTTGATCTTACGGGATTGAGTATTGCTGCATTGTTCTAAATAGTAAACATGGAGCAGAGAACAAATGGAAAATCACATCGTGATTAGTATTATTCACTTGGGGGATGCCGGAACGGACCAATAGATTATTGGCGAACCGAGTAATAACTTGATAATGCACGTCTCATACGCTGATTTGCGGCAGAAAGGTTAGAGGACAACTGCCATAGAAGAGTTGAATTTTCTGGTTGTGAATTACCATTTTTGCTAGCCAATCCGATTTCTTGCCGTCTCACTTCAGCAGAGAGCGAATAGATATTTTTCTTAATTTCATTTAAAAAATCAGCGTATTTGTCTATGAATTCTTTAAAACCATTTATGTTTGAAATATTAGCGTTATAGCTTTTCAAATATCTCTGCATCTGCTCCATATGCACTTCAAGCTGTCCATAATCTGAAGCCGAAAAGCTCTTTTTGGTTCCATCTCCAGCCACCAATGGACCCATTGTTTTAAGCGACATCAATGCCGATATATTAACAAGCTGTGCACTAAAACCATTAATGGAGTTTTTGAACTCCACTGAGACAGAAGTACCCTCCATCTCATTGTTCATAGCATCATACCTTTTCAACGCACTAAATCGTATATTCACATGCTCCCTTCTAGTAATCAGGGATTGAATATTATAGCTTTCGATTGCGTCCTTACGAAATTCTTCAATAAATAAATCGAATAGAAATCCCTCTGTTTTTTTGTCGATAATTTTTAGCAAATCAATATCTTTAACAATTGAGTTCGACGAATTCTCAATGCTGTCAAAAATATCTGATGCACTAGTATAACTTTTTATGTTCTTCAAAGCCTCTATATTCTTTGCCAACGATGATGATAAAGTTGAAACTTCTTTTGGATTATCTCCCATCAACATTGCTACCATCAAGTCATTGTTCACTCTTATCAAATCTATCGTTACAATCCTGGAATTTTCAAATTTCTGCCTGCTTGAATTGGGCGTTTTTGGTTCATATTCCAAATCAAATGGGTAATTCGGTGCAATCTTTTTCTGAGCTTTTGTGCTTTCGGATATTTTTATTATTTTCTCTCTTTCGCTAAAAATATCATCTAACATCAGTTGGATTTCATATAACATCAGATTTGACTGATTAGCTTCAAATTTATACTGCAATCTGGCGCCAATAGTATCGCCAGAAATATTGCTAAGCCTATCTATAGAATCTTGGGCATTATCAGATAACTCAGCCAGATTGATTTTAAGCTCTCCCTCAATCGCCTTCTCAGCTGCATATCTCAGCCATTCATTTCCCCCGAAATAAGACAATAGAAGAAACAAAGTGCCAAAAGGTAAAATAAATTTCTTTAGCCGCTGAAATAGCAATGATTGCAGGTTGTCAATTGCTGACAATTTACCAAATTCGAAAATTTCTCTAGGATTTGCCCGTGTTAAATCGTTCCCACAGTTTCCACAATAATTGCCAGGGGGCACTATAACTGCGTCACATATCAAACAATTTTCCATATGCCACCAACCTAAGACATCCGAACCCCATATCAATGAAACTACTGCTTTGCGGTTTTTTAAAGCACACCAACAATTAACACGAGTATGTTCAACTTATAAAACTACAATCAAGTTGTCGATTAGATATTTCTTAAATTAAAGCAGTACTCTATTTACACTTTTCTTCCATCAAATTACTCTTTTGCTTAATCGATCATCAAATGTGTAAAGGTCGGATTCTGCTAAGGGTAAAGAAACTCACCCTGATCCACTCTTTACGAAAACCGCATAGAACGCTTCCTTGGTGGCTGATTTGAGGAAGAATTCTCTGCGTTGGACATTCCCTTTTGTCCAAACTTTTTCATAATCATAGAACTCATCCACGACGAGATCATCTGGTGGAAGAGTGATCCAAGGCTGCTTTGATATTGTAAAAATATGGATGTCTGGTGGCAAGCGATCCGGATTATCCAGTGTCCCAACCCGAATGAAGCGTATCAGATCTTTTATACTGCCCATATAATAGTTACTCCAAACGGCAAACTGACATTTAGGGCAGCGGGCAATTTTTTGCCCTTTACCACTAGGCGATGGTACAACTATCTCCGAGACTTCGCCGCCGATAAGTTCTACATGGTTTGCTTCAAACAGCGCGTTCAGTGCGAACACTGTCCCGGTCTGCCGCTGACACCACCGACAATGACAGCAATGAACGATAAGCGGACTTGAATTGATTTTATAACGCACTTGACCACAAGTGCAGCCGCCTTCATAGGTATCTTCCTGTGTTGTCATTATTTCCCCCTTATGACAATTTGAAGCATGCATTAGGCAAACCTTATCTATTTCGAAGAAGGAGGCAATCACTTTATTCAGTGAAGGCATGGAACCATGCTTTTCTGCCAGACTCTCAGCATTCACCCCTCTTTTCCAGTTTGGGCTCTGCTGAGGAGGAAAATTCGACCTTTTTCTGGATATTCAATTACTAGAAAATCTGTTATTCATAATACTCGGCAATATATAAATCGTATTAATTTATTTTATGAATAAAATGGAATAGAATGAACTTCTCTAACTTGAAATTTGTTAAAGCAACATCAGAGCTTAAATCCTTCAGCAAAGCCGCTGAGTTTTGTCATGTAACCCAACCGACCCTTTCTAATGGTGTGGCAAAACTGGAGGAAGAATTGGGAGAGAGAATATTTGTCAGAACGACAAGAACAGTTGGGTTAACACCTTTTGGAGAAATGCTACTCCCCACCATTACATCGATCTTGAGCCTAGAGGAGATGATTTATCTCAATGCGAAGGAGTTTTCCAATCCTGAAACAGTGGTTTTAAAGATTGGTATGTCGCCTTTAGTCAGCACTAAATTCATTACCCTTCTGACAAACTCTTTCAAAGATCAAAATAACAAACATGAAATTCTGCTCATCGAAGAGAATTTAAGTATTCTCGAAGAAAAATTGAAAAACAACGAACTGGATCTGATACTGGTCCCGATCACCAAAAAGAAGGCTGTGAAAAATTCCATTCACTTATATGACGAAGATTTGTTCCTCATTGACAACAGTGACAGCCCACAACCCAAAGTTCGAGTAAATGATATCAGGGACAAAACCTATGTAATGGTCCCCGATTACTGCGGCCTTTCCGAAATTACACGTTCACTGCTTCGGACGACGAGAAGAGAGCTCAACGAGTATGAGGGGAAAGCACTCAGTTACCAAGTGCTAGCCGATTGGGCGTCCAATGGTCTGGGTTCAGCGATCCTGCCAAAAAGTAAAATTCTACCTCACATCCCCAAACAACAAATCTACAAGACAAACAAACCTGTCAAAATTTCGTTTGAAGCAAGGTGGTTATCCAACGACAACCAGCCTCTTAATAATATGTTGCAGCACTTTAAAAAGAACATTATTGAAATCGCTAATGGGATAGCCGATTAGAAAAACCTCTTCAATTTCCTTTGTTGTTGTGAGGTTATTAATAGCCCATTTTATTTGACGCATAACACGTTATTATTTTGGTGTTCCCAAATGCCCCACCTTTACAAAGATCAGTGTATCTTCTTCGACATAAGGATCATGCATACTCATATGTGGGCTTCTAATCCAACTACCAGCAGGGTAGCGACCGTGTTCGTCAATAAACTCACCCCGAATAACAAATATTTCTTCACCGCCTTGATGAAGGTGAGGCAGAAAAGGCTCCCCCGCTGGCCAATAGACCAAAGCGGCTGATTCATTTGCGAATTGATGTAACGGCATCACCCTGAGATTCCCATGCCCGGCAAACCAATCATTGTTGTTTGTATCCATATGAACATGCTGATTATCGCCCTGTTGAAACTGACGAAGTTTCACCATTAATACGCATCCATTCTTACTGTAAGGCGCATGAGAATAACCTTCAGGATTTCGAAAATAACTGCCTGCCGGATAGTCACCGCTTTCATCGGAAAAAGTTCCCTCCAACACGAAGATTTCTTCGCCCGAGGGATGGTTATGGCTTGCAAAACCTGCACCTGCGTCAAATCGAACAAGACTTGTCACATGTCCCTGTTCTGCATCCTCTCTGGCAAGTGGTTTTCCCCAAACGCCGTCATGAGAACTTGTCGTCCAAGATTGCGCGGCCGTATCTATGACGACACGTTGGTTAAAATCCATATTTATCATCAGAAATCTCCTTTGGTTTTTACTTCGATTACTGAAGAAAATGAATGAATTAGTTGCGAAAAGCACCGATCGGGCGAACATCAGGAATGGGCGGTAGTGCATTCAGGTCAATTTCAGAGAAGAATTGAACAGGCTCCCATGATGATCGCATTCGGTTACAGATATTCTCATCCAGACGGTGCCTCTCCGCCCCCACGAAGAGGAAAAGACGACATTTTTAGTGAGCGTCGTATATCCGAACGTCAGGATCCGCATCCAAAAGGGGCCCAAGTTCACCAACAACATCTTTGCTGAACAATTCACTTCCCAGGTAAGCCTGCGCAGCTTCTGCGCTTGAAAAGCCGTGAAGAACCTGTACATCTTCTCCTCTAACCAAAAGAGATTTGGATTGCGCACCAGAAACGTCACTTAAAAATGGCCCTTTAAATTTGGTGTAAACTTCAGCTGCGGCTTCTCTGTTTTTATCTGAAATTTGAAGTGTGATTTCTAAATAAGCTGACATCGTTTTTCCTTAAATCAAAATTGATCGTTTCAACAATTAGGAAGATAGGTGAAGTCATTTTTATTAAATAATTGAATTAAAAAATACTATTTATAGAGTATGCCTATATATCGTAAAAATGAATGAACGTTCTTAATCGAAGAAAAAGTGGGCCTAGTTGTTATACTGATGCTAACCTGCGTCGATGCAGCGAGCATTTCTTTTAAGCGCCAGTGATAGAAATTCTGAAAATTTAATTTTGCAAGAAAAGCGACATTACTTGATGAATTTATTAATTATTTTTTGAATTTCTCCGCTTTTTTCAGCTTATAAATTGCTATGTCAAATTTGGTCAAAATATTTGTCTGTTTACTGCCAAAAAATAGACCAAATATGTATATGGCGCGCCCTTCCTCTCTGTGCTGGCCACAAACATATCACTTTTTACCTAATATTTGTCGAATGTGGCTTGGACCATTCCATCAATTGAGTTAAAATTAGAACAATTCCAAATATGTTGTGCAGTCTATTAATCTGCAATTCAGGACAAGCGAAGAAAAATGTATTCCCTGTATCGTGTACTTAATGGACTAATACTCTTTGTAATCGTCTGCGGCGTAGCAGCCGGTGGGATCATGTCTCCTTTCGGGTATTGGGCTATCGCATTTGCCGCTTTGTTAGCCTTCGTGTTCGGCGCAGCAGCGCTTTTCCTACTCTCTAAAGTAATGTTAGAAAGCGATCAAATATCTGCAAGACCTTTGGACCCAGATAGCGCGGTGCGTAGTAACGAGCGAGAAGAGTTTGACGAGGCACAAGAGCGGGCTACAGCCATCCTTAACAATATGGTAGATGGCGTTATTACGATTGATAAACGTGGCACTATTGAAATGTATAGTCCCGCTGCGCAGACAATTTTTGGGTATGCACCGGAAGAAGTTATCGGCAAACCGGTGACCATGTTAATGCCCGATAGCGATGCAATGCGGCATGATGGCTATATGTCCAGATATCAGCACACCGGCCAGGCGAAAATTATTGGCATTGGCCGGGAAGTTGTTGGCAAGCGCAAGGACGGCACTGAATTTCCAATGCAATTGGCTATTGGTGAAATAAGAAGAGGGAATGATCCTGTTTACGTTGGCAATATTCTTGATTTGACAGAAAGAAACAGTCGAGACGCGATTATACTTCACTCCCAGAAAATGCAGGCCATCGGTCAGCTGACGGGCGGTATTGCACATGATTTCAACAACTTACTAGCGTCCGTTATTATTGATTTGGAACTGGCCTCTGAAAAGCTCGACCCAAATTCTGAAACTGGGGACTTGATCCGCGACGCGATTAGTTCGGCGCAACGCGGCGCGGGCCTCAACAAGGGTTTGCTCGCTTTCTCACGCAAACAACAGTTGTCACCTCGCCCGATCAATCTTGATCATCAGTTGAAAAATGTAATTGAAATTTTGCGCAGAACAGTCGGTGAAACTATTCATTTGGAGGTCAACACCAGTAAAGACCTCTGGCTCTGCCAAGCAGACCCCCATCAAATCGAAAACGCCATTATCAATCTAGCCATCAACGCTCGCGATGCCATGCCGAGCGGCGGCAACCTGACCATCGACCTCCACAACACCAGCCTTACAGATAAATACACAGCTGGGAAAAGCGAAGTGGAACCCGGCGATTATGTTGTCGTCGCGTTAACTGACAACGGCATTGGTATGAGCCGAGAAGTATTAGATCGAGCGTTTGAACCCTTTTTTACTACGAAGCCCATCGGCCGAGGCACAGGGCTGGGGTTAAGTTCAATTTATGGCTTCGCCAAACAAAGTGGCGGAAATTTAACGATCTACAGTGAAGAAGGTGTTGGTACGACGATAAAACTGTACATACCGCGTTCGACCAACAAAATTGGCACCGACGTCCAGGCCGCCGACAACTCGGAACCACAGGGTGCGGGTGAACGCATATTGCTCGTCGAGGATGATGAATATTTGCGGCGGGCTGCGAAACGCTCGATCATATCGCTGGGCTATGAGGTCCACGAAGCGATGAGCAGTGTGGAGGCTATGGAACTGGCATCGCAAAATATAAAATTCGATGTCATTTTAACCGACATTGTACTCGGCGGTGAAATGGATGGGCCAACTTTGGCCAAGCAGTTGGTAAGCACTAATCCAGATTTGTCGGTGTTATTTATGTCGGGCTATACCGATAGTGCAGTGGTGCATCAAGGCAAACTCAATGCCGACGCCAAGTTATTAAACAAGCCCTTCACCAAATCCGAACTTGCACAGTCTATTCGCAAAGCACTAACGAGTTAGAACAGATCGATAAAGTCGCTTTTTGGCCAATTGCAAGCAATTTTTCAACGACTGGTACTACCTGTTGATCGACTGTAAGCGGACATTGGCATAGTTATTCGGTCATACTCTTTTGAGATTTTTTTTGCGTGTATGGTTAGGCCAAGAAGAAAATCGCGTTTTTCTTTTGTTTTAAAAACATATTCCTATATCAAAACTGAGAATTTGTCTGAGGATCTATGTGACCAAATTAGACCACTCCAAAAGTATATCCCTTATGAAGGACTGAACCGATAATACTGTTAGAAAATTGTTATTAAACACATTTTTATTTCGCCACTCTCTATGACTATCACAGAAATTTTTGTTTTCCGGTAGACCATCGACCTGTTTCCTTCAATTCGATGCTTCTTGCCACAATTGTTTAATCTGCCTATAAACTTTCAAATTGCTCGCTTTCGAATAAATACATCTGTCTACAGGACAACATTGAGGACCTCATGCACTTCCAGGATATACTTGCTAGGCCGGTTTTCATTGACGGCGCGTGGATACTCCCGTTTATTCAAGGAGGAAAAGGGGTTGGCGCCACAAATGGTGTGAACGCTGGTGCTTGGGCTGCTGAAAATGCAGGCGGCACCATCGCCGCTACTGGCGCCGCAATCAGCTATGATGAAAATGGCTGCGAGATTCCCTACGCATATTCTGAGCGCTCTCGCCCAAAACGCCATGAAGAATTGGTAGCGATGTCAATTGAGGGCTGCATTTTGCAGGCTAAGACCGCTTACAATGCCGCTATCGGAAAGGGACGTATTCGAATGAACTTCCTGAAAATGGCAGGCGGTTCCATGCAAATTATGCGCGATGTGCTGGACGGGACGCGCCTGCTTGGCGGCGGTAATATGATCAACGCTGTCACAATGGGGGCAGGACTGCCGACCGAAGAAGATGCGCAAGTTTGCGTCAATGAAGGCGTATTTCTGGACCCTATAATTTCCAGCGCCATGGCATTGAAAGTGCTGTTGAAGCGCACATTCAGGAAATGGTCTGACCGGTATAGCGATGTCATCGGGGCTGTGATCTATGAAGATCCCTGGTTGGCCGGCGGCCACACCGGTATCACCAGCCGCGAAAACCCCGATAGCCCGGAAGCCCCCTATGAACGGGTCAAAGCCCTGCGGGCAATTATGAATGATAACGGAATGGAAAACGTCGCCATCGTTATGGCTGGCGGTGTGTGGTATCTGCGAGACTGGAAAGACTGGCTTGACAACCCGGAAATCGGCCCTATTGCCTTTCAGATTGGAACGCGGGATTTGTTGACACGCGAAAGCCCGATATCCGATCAGTGGAAACATCTGTTGCTTTCCATGAAGAAAGACGATGTTGTCCTCAACAAATTTAGCCCTACTGGATTTTATTCATCTGCTTACAAAAACACTATGATCCTCGAGCTGTTTGAGCGCTCGGCGCGGCAGGTGGCGTTTACAGCAAAACCAGGTGAGAGCATGTGTGAGCGGGTTGATGGCGTCGGTGTGCCGCCCAAAGGCTGGTGGGTGAGCGCGGCAGACAAGAAAAAAGTTGCTGGCTGGATTGATGAAGGTTTCAATACCCCACTGCGAACGCCCGACAATACGCTAATTTTTGTTAGCCCGGAAAAGGCGCAAGAAATCAAAACAAACAAAACCGATTGCGTCGGTTGTCTGGCCACCTGCAATTTGAGCGCCTGGAGCCAGGACCCGGATACGAAATACATCACCGGCCGGGTACCGGACCCGCGGGTTCATTGCATCCGCAAAGGATTGTTGGGTGCCATTGCGGGAGATGATTTGGATAATAGTCTCATCTTTGCCGGCCACAATGCCTATATGGCGGGTGAAGACCCGTTCTTCCGCGATGAAAACGGCGATGCTGTTTTTCCCACGGTGAAGAAGTTCATCAGGCAATTGATGACAGGTGACTGAGGCTCTCAGGAGGTTCACCAGAGCACTGTGTTTTTCCCGCCTGATGACCAGCAGTTGCGCATGAGTTTTCAGCAACTTCACCAATACAGGGTTTTGTCAGACCAGAGATCAGATGATTTGCGCGTAGCAACATCGAGTCTTCTTCATGAAAACCTCCTCAGATCAGTTTGCTGAGAAAATTCTACTTGGAAACTCCATTTTTTTATTGCTCAGGTTACCCTCACTTATCGCGTAATAAATGCAAATCCCGGTTTTGCATTTATTAGAATCCAATTTTCCTATATCAAGATTACAAATTGATCTGAGGACCCCAGTGATCAAACTAGACCGCACCGTAAGCATAGCCCCGATGATGAATCGGCCGGACAGTATAGTTATCTAATTATTTTTAAACGATATTTTATTTCGTGGCGTGCATTGGATACGCTAACGAATGAAATAGTGAAAAATGGTACGTAGTTTGGTTAGAAGATAAGCCTGCTTACAGCGATGGTCTCAATTGATTGCGGTAAGCAGGAATAGAGGTTCCGTCAGTCTGAAGAGGAAACCCCACTAAGCTATAAACTGTTTCTACTAAATCAATTCATATTTGAACGCATAACCATCCAGATGTTCTTTTATTGTTTCTGAATGGTGAGTTGAGTTTTGAATATAAATTTCGACAATTTCACCATATCTCTTGGAGTTTTTGACCTTAACATCCAAATCCCCCTCTATCCCGACGACCTGCTTCAGCTCCCAAAGTACAACCCTCTTAATCTGATCATATCGTAAGTCTGGTTTGAATATCTTTCCGACAGCAGTGAGCGGCATATTTTCTATTACGATAATCTCTTTGGGAATAGCGGCGCGTTCGTGAATATTTTCACCTGCAAAAGACAATAATTCCTCTTCTGTAGCCATTCCACCTTCTGTGAGCTGAATGTAGGCAACAGGAAGTTCACCAACGCGAAGGTCTGGTTTACCAACAGCCGCCACCTCTGTAACGGCAGGATGTTTATATAATGCTTCCTCAATTACTTGCGGGTCGATGTTATGACCGCCCCTTATAATCAGATCCTTGCTTCGCCCAGCCAGCCAAAGAAACCCATCTTTGTCAAGACGACCAAGATCACCGGTGTTAAACCACTCATCGCCAAGCCAAAGCCCCTTATTCTGTTCAGCCTGTTTATATCCTTCGAAAACACCGGGACCTTTAATGGCAATGACACCTACTTCATCTATGTTACATTCCCGAACGAACCGACCCTCATCATCGACAATTGCTGTGCGCAATTGCATGAACGGCAAACGTGTACCCACAGATCCAATTTTTCGTGTTCCGTAGCGAGGATTACAGGTCGACGCACAACATCCTTCGGTTTGGCCATATCCTTCAACAACAACCAAACCGATCGCATTTTCAAACTTGTTCAATAACTCTGTGGACAAGGGTGCGGCACCGCACAGGCAAAATTGCAGCGAGCTAATATCGTGATCCTTGGTATCATGCTCCACCAAGCCGCTCAGAATGGTTGGAACGGCACTGAAAAAACTAATTTTATATTTCTCGACCAGCTTCCAGAAATTCTGAAGCAATGCAGGACTCCTGTATCCTTGCGGCGTGGCAAGAATGACTTCCGCTCCGAGGAAAAAGGGCGTTAAACCGGTGACAAATACTGCATTTACATGGAACAAAGGCAGACCACAAAGACCGACATAGTTGCTATCCATATCGACATTGGCAGCCATTTGCCAAGCCATCGACACCTGATTCCTGTGGCTGTGCGGTGCCAACTTTGGGGTTCCCGTTGTACCGCCGGTATGAAAATATGATGCAATATCATCCGCAGCTATAACACGGCCGCTCTCCAGCTTGTCTCCTGAAAATCCAGAAATATAAGCGTCAAAGTCAATCACATTATCACCAAGATACTCACCGCGCTGCGCAGAGATCGCCGCAGCCACCTCAGTTGGCAGAAACTGAGCCATATCGACAGTCACAAGAGTTGTTAAGCTGGGTACCTGTTCTTTCACCGCCAGTGCTTTTTCCCACATATCTGATCCAGGAACAGGCGCAAGCGTCACCAGAACCTTTGCCTTGACCTCATTGAGGATCGCCACAATATGCTCAACATCCAACAGCGGATTAACCGGATTAAAAATACCGGCTGCCGCTGCCCCCCAAATTGTGAAATGAGTCTGGGGCAAGTTCGGCAACAACATGGATACCGTATCCCGATCCCCAACACCCAGCGCGCAGAGCGCATTTGCGGTTTGTGTTACTTTTACAAACAATTCTCTGTAGCTAAATACGCTACCGGGTTCTTCCGGTACGCCATGCATCAGAAATCTGAGAGCAGTTTTGGTTTCAAATTTTTCCGCACTATTTTGCAACAATGCGTAGCTGCTTTGCGGTAATCCCAATTCAGAATGCGGAACTTTCTCCAGCACGCTGACATCAACAGATTTGCCGTTACCTATTTGTGCTTCACTATTCATGATCTCTCTCAGATTTCTAATGCATTTATAATTCCAGCTGACCTTTTGGGCTGTTATCTCACTGCCCGGTCCTGATCTTTCCAGAATTTTTCCCGAATTTCTCGCTTTAGAACTTTGCCAACGGCACTGTGCGGAAGTTCGTCCCAAACCTCGATGGATTTGGGCGCCTTCATACTTCCCAGACGCTCTTTACAAAAAGAGATCATTCCAGCTTCATCGAAGGTAGTGCCATCCCGCAATTGAACAATTGCCTTGACCGCTTCCCCCCATTTTTCATCAGGAATGCCGATCACGGCACATTCCAAAATATCAGGATGCTCAAAAAGCACTTTCTCGACTTCGAATGGGAAGATATTGAACCCGCCGGAAATCACCATGTCTCGCTTGCGGTCACAGATATAGAAATAGCCATCATCATCCATATACCCGATGTCACCGGTATGATGCCAACCGAAGGCCTGGGCCTCTGCGGTGGCTTTAGGATCGTCTTTAAAGGCGGTCATTGTCTGCGCGCCCCGGACCACCATTTCCCCTTTTTCGCCAGCGGGAAGCAAATTCCCCTCATCATCCATAACTTGCAGATTTTCAGCAATCACCGATTGTTGACCGCAGGACATCAAACGATGCCCTTTACTTGAATCCGTAGCCGCTTCAGCGGTTTGCTCCGGGCTCATAAAAGTTAATGGAATGCCCGCCTCTGTCTGTCCCCACGATTGGCAGACAACCGGCCCAAAGACCTTGATCGCTTCGCGTATTTTCTCAGGAGACATGGGCGCAGCCGCAGACATCAGGTATTTGAGTGAACTATAATCGTAATTCTTCAAATTCGGATGACCAAGCAACATGTAGATGGCGGTGGGCGGCAAAAACAGCGTTGTAACCTTGAATTTTTCAATATTTTCGAGAATTTTCTCAAGATCTGGCATCCCCATCAAGACAGAGGTTCCGCCCATAGTCAGATTTGCTGACAAGACAACACCGCCAGCGTGGGAAATCGGTGCAACGGCCAGATTGACAGGCGGTTCGTCATATTGAAATGCCGCACTGAAGCCAAGGGCAGCTGTGGCAAGCCAACGATTAGTATTCAGAGCCAGCTTCGGCTGCCCGGTTGTACCGCCTGTTGCGCCCTGAAAGGCGATTTCGCCATCGGGATACTGTAACTCTGGGTCCTGATCAGAATGTCCTTCAATCCAGTGATCAAGAAAAACACCGTTCGGATCTTCTGCATCCAGACAAACCAGCCGCTTGATAGAGGGGACCATCTGCTTGATCACCGGGATCATCTCGGCTGCGACACTATGATAGAACAGCATGTCACATTCGCCGCGGGCAAGAACATCAATAATTTCTGCGGGCGCGCTTTTCAGGTTCAGATTGCACCATATCATTCCGGATGCCATCGCCCCATGCATTGCAATGGCTGCCGTATTACAATTCGGACTCACCATGGCAACGCGCGAGCCAAAACTCAGATTTTCTGCAAGACAGGCATTAGCAATACGATTATTAAGCAATGCAAATTCCCGAAAGGTATACTGACCTCTCTCATCAATCAAAGCGATGCGATCAGGATAATTGCGGCACGCGGTCCGTGCCATATCTACGATGTTCATTATAGTCCCCTGTTAGTTATTTACGATTTCCAAACTTTGGAAGACGTTTTCCCAAAAACGCCGTCACTCCCTCAAAAAAATCGGGTTTTCCTGAAAGCTCTGTGTTGTTTTTTGCTTCCAGATCATATTGTTGCTCCAGTGAATTAAACTGGGCCTGACGTACCTGATGACGAATACGCATGTAAGCGTCACTTGGTCCGGCACCCAGCTGCTGAGCCACTTTCATTGCTTCATCAAACAACTGCTCGTCGTCTACGACCTTCCAAATCAAACCCCATTCAGCGGCTTTTTCCGCACTTAAAGGTTCTCCAAGCATCATCAAAGGCAAGGCTCTGGCTGCGCCAAGAATTTGGGTATAAAACCAGCTGGCACAGTAATCGGGCACCAATGCCAGTTTGGGGCCGAAGGTTTGCACAAAGCTGGCAGACCGGGCTGCAATAACGATATCCGCAGAGAGAGCCATACCAACGCCCCCGCCCGCAGCAACACCGTTCAGCGCAGTTACGACGGGCACCGGCATGTTGAGGGCCGTCATAAAGCTTTGTTTTCCGAACTGTAGTAATTCCTCAACGCCTTTTGACGGTGTCTCCGCCCCCATCAGGGCTTTAATATCAGCACCAACACAAAACCCTTTTCCGTTTCCCGTCACCAGAACCGCGCGAATATCTTTATTCTCCAAAACCCGTTTCTGACATTCTTCCAATTCAGTTATGAGCAAGCGGTTAACAGCATTCATGACTTCCGGGCGATTAAGACGTATAACTGCCACTGTGTCCTGTATTGTAAAATCAACTGTTTCCATGATGTCCTCCTGTATTATTTTTGCTGCCGCAAGCAGGCGTTGCCTACTTTAGAGCTGTATGGCAAGTTATTTTCCTGACAAAACTCCCGACTGACAGCTGCCACTTTTGCAAGATCAAGACCGGTTTCATATTTGTCATTTTGCAGTAAGTAGAGCATATCTTCTGTTGCAACATTCCCCGCCGCGCCCGGTGCAAAAGGACATCCTCCCAACCCGCCAAAAGACGTATCGAAAGAATTTACTCCTTCCTCCAGGCATACTGCATAATTGGCAATTCCCTGCCCCCAGGTGTCATGAAAATGAACACCAATTTTTTCCAACGGCAGATAATCTTTTAGAAGTTTCAGCAAGGAATAGGTTTCCTCCGGTCGTGCACGTCCAATGGTCTCCCCCAATGAGATGGCTTCACACCCCATAGAAAGAAGCTTTTCAGCAATTTTCACCACTTTGTCCGGTGAAATGTATCCTTCGTAGGGACAATAAACTGCTGTCGCAATGCAGGCACCGAATTGAACATCTTTCTCTTTGGCTGCGTTTGAAATCTGCTGAGCTTGCATCAAGCCCTGCTCGACACTGCATCTGACATTTTTCTGGTTGAATGTCTCGCTGGCGGCGATGGCAAGCCCCACATGGTGAATGCCGGTATCGACGGCCAGTTCAAAACTCTTGAGTGTCGGGGTAAATCCGCGGTAATGAACGTCTGGTGCGCGAACGGCCTTTCTGGCAACTTCTTCGGAATCTGCCATTGTCGGCACAAGCTTGGGATTAACAAAACTGGCAATTTCAATCGACTTGAAGCCCAAGCCCACCAGCCGTTCGATCATGGCAAGCTTTGTCTCGGTCGGTATCAAAGTGTTGAGGCTTTGCAAGCCATCCCGCAGTCCGACTTCATTGATACTTATATTTCGTTTGCTGGACACCTGATCTTCTCCTGATTTCTTTATTTGTGGTGAATGGTTACTTGTCATCGGAACCAGGTTCCGCCTCTACTTCGAGAAGGCTTTGACCTGATTGGACCTGAGCCCCTTCACTCACTGATAATTGGACAATGACACCGTCATAGGGTGCATATATTTCATGCTCCATTTTCATGGCTTCCAGTACGAGTAATGGCGCCCCTTTTTTAACGGCCTGCCCCTCTTCAACCATCAATCTCAGGATCAACCCATGCATAACCGCAGTAATTGTTCCGTCACTAACACCTTCACCAACCGTTGACGGGACATCGAGCAAATTCGTTAAATGATAGACACGATCTTCACAATCCAGATGGATCTCTCCCAGCGCATCAATTTCGGCAAATGCCCGTTTATTGACACCATCACAGCGGTAGCGGACCTGGCCATTTTCCCAGAGGAGTATTTCAAGTTCCATGGTCTGCTCACCAAGAGATGCTTCAAATGTTCTTTCACCGGTGGGCAGTAAATTCAGTTTATGCCGTACTTCATCAATCTCGAATTCATAGATTGAATTTCGCGTCGGATTGCTGCTCCAGTAATTAAGAGGGGCAACTCCAGACGATGTTTTTGACTGGCTTAGTAGTGCGAGGCCATTATCACATAAGAGTGCCCCCGCCAGAGCCAATGCTTGCGGAGAAAGCGGAGCGGCTTGCGGCCCTTCATCCCCATAAGTTTCCGCAATAAATGCCGTTGTTACATCACCTGCTGCGAATTTGGGTTGCTGCAAGGCATCTAGCAAAAAATGCTTGTTTGTTGGCACCCCAAGCAATGCGGTTTGCATAAGCGCCTTTACCAAACGACGACGTGCTTGTTCCCGGTCCTCCCCCCAGCAAATAATTTTTGCGACCATCGGATCATAGTAGGGACTGATTGAGGAACGATTTGTCTTGCCGCGATCAATTGAGCTGTTCTCTTGCAAACAATGATCAACACGAACCCAATCCTCTTCTGGATACTGCCAGAGTTCGATCTTTCCTGTCGCAGGCAGGAATTGTTTATAAGGATTTTCAGCATATAAACGAACTTCAATGGCATGCCCTTTAAGTTCTATCTGTTGTTGATCAACTGGCAATGGCTGACCGGCAGCAACATTAAGTTGCCATGCAACAAGATCAAAACCAGTGACTAATTCTGTGACAGGGTGCTCAACCTGCAAACGGGTATTCATCTCAAGGAAATAGTATTGCCCATCGGCACCGAGCAAAAATTCAACGGTTCCGGCGCCGCGATAATTGATCGCCTTGGCGGCATTAATCGCCGTTTCTCCCATTCTCTCCCTGAGATCGGCACTCACTGCAGGGCTGGGGGATTCTTCCACAACCTTCTGGTGACGGCGCTGCATCGAGCAATCACGCTCGCCCAGATGGACTACATTTCCATGAATATCTGCAAAAACCTGAATTTCTACATGGCGCGGCGAAATAATGGCACGTTCCAAGATCAACTCGTCAGAACCAAAGGCATTCATTGCTTCTGAGCGGGCAGCGATCAGGGCTGCGGGTAAGTCACTGGCATTTTCAACAAGGCGCATCCCCTTGCCGCCGCCGCCAGCCGCTGCTTTCACCATAATGGGAAAACCAATACTGGCGGCCTCGGCTATCAGGGTTGCATCACTTTGATCTTCTCCCTGATAGCCGGGCACACAGGGAACCCCGGCTTCAAGCATTAGCCTTTTGGCTGCAGCCTTATTTCCCATCAAATCAATTGCAGTGGCTGCAGGGCCAATAAAGACAAGCCCTGCTTCCTCGCACTGCCTGGCAAAATCAGCATTTTCCGATAAGAATCCATATCCCGGATGGATCGCATCAGCGCCGGTTTTCCGTGCAGCTTCCAGAATTTTATCGCCCATCAAATAAGAAGCAGACACATCAGAGGGGCCGATATGTACGGCTTCGTCAGCTTTAAGTACGTGAAGCGCAGCCGCATCTGCATCGGAATAGACAGCAACGGTTTGATATCCTAGCTGGTTTGCAGTTCGTATAACCCGCACCGCAATTTCACCGCGATTTGCAATCAGTATCTTTTTGAAAGTTCGGGTTTCAATTTTTGAAATGGAATTCATAACTAGATCGCTCCTTATTCGCCGCTCTCAACCCAATTGGGCTTCCGTTTCTCGACAAAGGAAGAAACGCCTTCCCGGCCCTCCTGCCCAAGCATAACCTCACCAAAAAGATCTGCTGCAAGATCAAGGGTGGCACTTAGAGAATTGTCACGCCGGTGCATCAATATGGCTTTGGTGTGCGCGTTGGCGGAAGGTGCGCAACGATTTATCTGGGCAAGGACTTTGTGCAATCGATGCTCCGCTGCCTCCATGTCGGTTTCGGCATAATCCACATAGCCGATACTTGCAGCCTCCTCCCCGGTAATCAGAGAGCCTGTCAGCATCAAACGGCGGGAAAGCGCCAAGCCGATACGATCAAAGATAAAGGGCGCTATCTGGGCCGGGATCAAACCGATGCTGGTTTCTGTCAGCGAAAATTTGGCATCCGAAGTGCTAATCGCAATATCAGCCACAGCAACCAGCCCCATACCGCCGCCCATTGCAGCACCATGAACAAGCATAACGACCGTTTGAGGCAGGGTGTTTATCTGCTCTAGCAAGGCACCAAAACCGCGATTTTCAGCGGTTACATCTGCAGCCTGAACTCCGTCTCCCTGAAAGATCCGCCGAAAGCCTTTAATATCCCCACCGGCACAGAAAACCTTGCCAGATCCTCGAATGACAAGGGTGCGAATATTTCTGTCATCTGAGATTAAAGTACAGATCTGTGAAAGCTCTTCACCCATTTCCCGGGTCAAGGCATTTCGTTGATCGGGGCGGTTCAAAAAAAGCTCCAGCACAGAACCGGTGCGATTAAGGAGTAGTGTCTCGAATGAAGGAAATTCGATCGTCATGAAATTATTCCTATTTCTTGTGATTATTTACAGGCGTGCAACACCAAAACTGCTTGGGCATAACTGACGTTGCTGACGTTCGCGAAAGACTTCCAGCAAGAAAGACAGAACGTTACGCGTGTCCCTGGGATCAATCATTCCGTCACAGAGATTTTGGCCGGCATAGTAAAATGGGTTTGCCTGATAGTTGAAATGGTCGATTAATTTCGCTTCCATCATCTTCAACTGATCTTCATCAATCGTGTGACCACGGCGCGCGGCACTTCCCTCAGCCACTACACGCATAGTCATTGCAGCCTGTTCCGCACCGAGAAGCCCAACTTGCGCGTTTGGCCAGGAAAAACTGAGATCCGGGTCAAACCCTGTACCACACATACCGAAATTACCTGCGCCAAAGCTGGCGCCAACCATAAGGGTCACTTGAGGCACACTAGCATTGGTCACCGCCTGAATCATCTTGGATCCATGCTTGATCATGCCGCCCGCTTCATATTCGCGGCCAACCATAAAGCCGGTCGTATTCTGCAAATATACAATCGGTGTATTTGACTGGCAGTTTGCCTGAATAAACTGGGCCGCTTTTGTTGCTCCCTGATTATCAATCGGTCCGTTATTACCGATGAAGGAGCAACTTCGGCCATGAATTTCAGCCTGGACACAAACCGTATTCGACCCATAACCGGATTTGAACTCCAACATGTGCGAGCCATCAACAATTCTGGCGACCAGTTCTTTTGCATCATACGGTTTTCGGTAATCCAGAGGCACCAAACCTGCGATTTCATCAGGGTCATATTTGGGTGGATTTACGTCAGTCTTACAGGTTCTTTCCGGTAAATTTTCGTTCCACCCCAACCGCTGAATAACTTCACGCCCGATACGAATGCCATCTGCATCATCTTCACCGACATATTCAGCAAGCCCGGATATCGTCGCGTGCATCTCGGCACCGCCAAGATCCTCAGCTGTAGCGATTTCACCAGTTGCGGCTTTAAGCAATGGCGGTCCTGCCAAAAAGGCGCGACCACGGCCTCGAACAGCAACAACGTAATCCGATAAACCCGGCATATATGCACCGCCGGCTGTTGAGGCACCATGCAGTACCGTTATAATCGGGCAACCGGCTGCACTTAAGCGCGCCAGATTTCGAAACAGGTTCCCGCCGCGAACAAAAGTATCAATGGTATAAGACGCAATGTCGGCCCCGGCACTTTCCACCAATTGCACAAAAGGCAATTTGTTGTTGAGCGCAATTTCCTGACAACGGACAATTTTTTCGCCGCCCGGCTTGATAATTGCCCCTGCGCCAATACCACTGTCATTAACAACAACCATGCAGCGCACGCCGGAGATAAATCCAATGCCAGCCAACTGCGAACCGCCGACAATGGTTTTATCCGGATTGTTCACATCGCGCAGATAACCAGACATGTTGCCGATTTCAAGAAAGGGGGCACCAGGATCGAGCAAGCGCTTGAGGCGCTCCCTAGGCAATAACTGGCCGCGTTTTTCAAATCGAGCCAATTCCCGATTAGACGCTTCCGAGGCGCGCACCTCAAGGAGGCGCATTTTTTCGACCAACTCCAGCATATCGGTACGGTTCTGCTGGAAGGCATCACTTGATGTATTCAGTTTCGATTGAAACACGGGCATTAGGACATTTCCCTGAACATTACTTTCTTTGAATCGTTAACTGAGTGATACTCATTTAGAACTTGAACGTCAATCACTTTACAGCGAATAAACCGCATAAATTGGATTTTAAGTTGATTTTTATGAGTTCTGCTCATATTTTTTATGAGTATGACTTTAATATTCTTGTCATCGAGAAAACTTGAATCTATAAATCATGGGCAAAATTCATCATTCACCAAAGCGCCGCCTTTATCCTTCAAAGCGGTATTGAATTTCCACTGTCCCTTAGGCAGTATGACAGCCAACACGATAACATCAGGAATTCGGAGCCACAGATTTGTCAGAAGCAAAAGACTTCAGCCCCCTCTTTGAGACAAAACACATGACCAAGCGCGGGCAACGTACGGCCGACGCTCTGCTAACAGCGGCAGACGAAACATTCAAAGAGTTTGGCTACGACAAAACAACAACAGCCGAGATTTCCCGCAGAGCAGAAGTCTCGGAGGGCACTTTGTTCCTGCACTACAAAAGCAAAGAGGGTCTCATGCAGGCCTTAATGGTGTCCTTCTATCGCGAGCTGTTCGAAGAGGGTTATGAGCTTTCACTGCGCGACATAGAACCACTTGAACGACTTCACGGAATGCTGACCCATTACATCGTGAAACTCGAAGCGAACTGGCCTACCATCAAAATCTTTGCTTCCCATGGTCGCATCGGAAACGCCAAGTCGATGAAGATGTTTCACGACCTCAACAAATGTTATACGGATCTGTATATCAAGATACTGGAAACGCTTCAGGAGCAAGGCGATCTCAAGCCCAACATCAATCCAATCACTATTCGAGAAGCCGTGTTCGGGGCGATCGAGCACTTCGGTATTTCAAAATTTATTCCCAATCGGCGCGTCGACATTCTCTCTTTTTTAGATGAATTGTGGATATTGGTGTTTGAAGGTGCCCTTGTTGATAAAAGCCGGCACGGAGTCTACCTGGAACAAATCAATAGTAAGTTGGACCACCTTCTGGACACGGACAAGCAATAAACATCCCGAGCACTTGCAAGGATATCAATTAACAGCGTCCAGTGTTTTGTCGGAAACCCGAAATTGTGAGCGTTGTTGAAATTGAGGATGATGCTTGACTTCGCCCAGCGACATCACAGGAATGAACGGCACCTCTGTTGGATCCAACAGCATAATCCACTCCTCCAACGTTTTCTCCAAAAAGACGTGCCGAACCCTTTCTGAAAGAGGCCGCGCGAAAAGAATACGCAATGGAAATGGTAGACGCCCTATCCATCCCAAATCAGCACTTCGACAAAAAGCCGCCCAGAATTTATCCTCATCCACTATTCCAAGACTGATGTACAACCCGTCCTTCGTGGTAAAAATGCCGTAATGAGGCAAACCGTATATGCTATAATCACGAATTCGTCGAACAAAAGCACGGCTTTGAATCCATTTTCCGAAAAGACCGCGTGTGCCGATCTGGTCGGCGTTCAATCCTTCATGCCAGGTTTGACACCAAGACTGCAGGGCGGCAGAACGATCTATGACAATAGTTTGCCCCAGACCGTCAGATCGCCTCACCAATAGTGCCGCCATTATTCTCGCAAAAGTCGCCTGTGCAGCAGAGAAATTGGCCACTGGAAAAGCCGCCGCACGCGGAACCCCATCAAAACTCGCCTCCATTGACACAAACCCGCTCATTGCTTGAGCAGAAAGATCACAAGAGGGCTCGGCCGACAACACACAATATATAGCACTGCCGCATTCATTCACCGAAACCTTACCGTCAAGATCAAGAACCACATCAAAAGAGCCAAACTCCGCAGATAGGGTTTTTCCCTCTTGCACAGAAACAACTTCGGCTCCTTCGGCGTCAAACATTCCGGCTATAAATGTTGAAAGCTCATTCTCGCCAAGTTTAACAATGCGTAACCCCTCCAAAGAGCCTTTTAATTCAGTCAACAGCTCGCTCTCAGCTTTTATGTCCGGTATCTCAGATGAAAAACTGATATCATCATTGGAAGCAGATTTCTCAAGAGTTGGTAAATCCCTTTGCTCAGCGTCACGCGGCCCCAGAACTGGCATACAATGACGCGCCTGCCCCGCCACCTTTTCAGCGCCCGCGACATCACCAGGCTCACGAACAGCAGAATATGGAAATCCAGCACCCGTAAGCTGCTCAAGCCACCAGGCGAGCGAATGACCAGCGATGATTTTCGAAAATTTTGACCGCAGCTTATTAATATCTTCGGAGGTTATTGACGATGGTGGGTTCAACTTCGCTTGCGAAGTAATCACTCGGATCATCGCTGAATAAGAGGCCGCATCCTTTACTTCGCCAAGTGCCAAAAATTTCCCATCCGACGTTTCAAAAAGCCCTGGTGCACAGAGAGCTTCTAATTGATCAGAGATATTCATCCACGATACGAGACTATCTGTCATCGCAATATCGAGTATTTTGCCATGCCCCGTCTTTTTTCGCTCTTCAAGGGCGGTCAGTATAGAACATACCGCATTCATTCCTGCGGAAAAGTCTCCAACAGGGACCATTGTACCCCTCGGCTTACCTCCCACTTTCGCCTGTAAATGACAGACCCCGCTTGCTGCCTGATAATTGATATCGTGCCCTGGATATTCGGCCATCAAACCGTGCTGGCCATAACCACTTATTGAACAATAGACCAGCTTGGGATTAGCATTTGTCAGGCTTGCGGCATCAAGTCCAAAGCGTTCCAGAACCCCGGGACGGAACCCTTCAACAATCACATCAGCCTCAAGACAAATGCGCTTGATTTTTTCTAGCTCATCTGGCTTTTTAAGGTCGGCCGCAGCCCCTTTCTTGCCACCATTAACAGAAGTAAACAACCAGGGGACTTTGCGCGCGGGTTCTCCGCTGGGCGGCTCAACCTTTATGACATCAGCACCAAGCGCCACCAACTGATATGTCGCATAGGGTCCTGGTAAATTCTGACTGAAATCAACAATCTTTATACCATCTAAGGCGTTGACATTGTTAGGGTGCATAATCAATCCATGGATTAAAAACTGAGTGTCACTTAGTTATAATTCGATGTATACCATTTGATATCGAAAGTACAGAACCCTACAATACCTATACGGTAGATTTGTGATCTTTGAATTCACCCAAAGATCAATAGCAAGCTGACATTGAAGTTGGCCTATCGGCCCAACTCTTCATGACTTCTAGTCAATTTCAACAAATTCCTAAATACAAGAGCATCAATTTTCTTTTGTTTTAGTGCGATATTCCTATATCAAGATTACAAATTGATTTGAGGAACTTCGTGACCAAACTAGACCGCACCATAAGCATAGCACCGATGATGGATTGGACGGATCGGCATGATCGGTATTTCCTGCGGCTGATCAGCTCCAAAGCCCTTCTGTATACTGAGATGGTGACGACGGGGGCAATCTTGTTTGGAGATGAGAAGCGTCATCTGGATTTTGATCCAGCGGAACAACCCGTTGCCTTGCAGCTTGGTGGCAGTGATCCAGAAGCTCTTGGGAAATGTGCAAAGATCGCTGAAGGTTATGGATATCTGGAGATTAATCTAAATGTGGGTTGCCCGTCTGACCGGGTGCAAAACGGGAAATTTGGGGCTTGCCTGATGGCGGAGCCTAAACTTGTTGCTGACTGTGTTACTGCAATGAAAGATACCACTTCCCTGCCTGTTACCGTCAAAAACCGCATTGGCATTGATGATTTGGACAGTTACCAGCATTTGCTGGATTTTACTGGCACCGTCAAGGAAGCAGGGTGTGAGACTTTCATTATTCATGCCCGAAAAGCCTGGCTCACTGGATTAAGCCCAAAAGAAAACAGGACCATCCCACCTCTTAATTATCCGCGGGTCTATCGTTTGAAAAAGGATTTTCCAGATCTGGAAATCATCATTAATGGCGGTATCCAAGCACTGGAAGAGATTGATGAGCATTTAAGCCATGTAGATGGGGTGATGATCGGGCGTGAAGCCTACCACAATCCCTATTTTCTGGCTGAGATTGATAAACGCTATTACGGAATGACAGATGATACGCCAGATAGAAAAGACGTTGTTGAAAATATTCTTCCCTATATTGACCGTGAGATGAAGAAGGGGGTGCCGCTCAAATCCATCACTCGGCATATGCTAGGACTGTTTCAAGGCCGCCCTGGAGCCCGCGCTTGGCGCCGCCATATATCCGAAAATGCCCATCTAAAGGGAGCAGAACTGTCCGTGCTGACAGACGCAGCATCAAAGGTTCGCTAAGGCATAGAAAAAGGCCCACACGATGGCGGACCTTTTCACAAACTCTATTTGCCCGTTATAGATCAAGCCTTTTTCAGTCTTGCGTCAATACTGAGAGCTCCTGCACCGTGAGCCACAATAAATAATAAACCACCAGCGATCGTGATATTTTTCATAAACATGATCATTTGCATTTGTTCTGCAGGCTGGAAGTGGAAAATGAACCCTGACAATAGGCAGAAGCCAGCCAGTAGAAAAGCAACGATACGTGCCTGAAACCCAGCAAGAAGCAGAAGACCACCGCCCAGCTCAAGAATAATCACCAGCGGTAGAAGCATACCAGATACTCCCATGGCTTCCATATATCCTTGTGTCCCTTCATAACCACCAATTTTGCTGTATCCAGCCATGATAAACATAATCGAGAGCAAAATACGCCCTGCGAGTTCAATTACGGGAGTGCTTTTTTCCATCAGATAATTCCATCCAAATTAACAATCAAAAAATAATTCTCCAAAAATATGTTTAATCATTCGAAATAAAATTGTTAAATATGGGCAACTATTGTCTATTAAATCGAATATTATGCCCTATTCTTCAAAAACCACACTGACCCAATGGATGATTTTTAACGCTGT
>PJEL010001262.1_pt1 | contig 26464 bp, 20 predicted proteins | sample 1853271 | NCBI WGS metagenome assembly PJEL01 (sample SAMN08108733, study PRJNA415343) | Invertebrate metagenome, whole genome shotgun sequencing project. | host: Globobulimina | place: Sweden: Gullmar Fjord | collected 2015-08
TATAAGGTCTCCCCGAAATTGCCGAGCTGTTGTTTTTCATCACAAGCGTCACAAGCAATAATGTCATGTGGTGAAAAATTTGCTTATGTTGATATTTTACAAAATCCTGATATCCGCGCTGAATTACCAAAATATGCCGATTGGCCGACATTCCGACAACTATGGGTTGACGGCGAATTAGTCGGCGGTTGTGACATCATTATGGAAATGTACCAACAAGGTGAATTACAAACCTTAGTGAAAGAAACTGCTGCTAAGTATAGCTCAGAAGAAAGTACTGAGTAGCTATTGAATTACAATTTAACGCCACCATACTAGGTGGTGTTAACGTTAAAGAAATAATAATATTTTAAAAAATTGGAGAATATAATGAGTGTATTAGTTGGTCGTCCAGCACCTGATTTCACAGCAGCAGCCGTTTTAGGTTCAGGTGAAATTGTTGATAGCTTTAATCTAGCACAAGCGATTAAAGGTAAAAAAGCGGTAGTATTTTTCTACCCACTAGATTTTACTTTTGTATGTCCTTCAGAGCTTTTAGCATTTGATCACCGCATGGAAGAATTCAAAAGCCGTGGTGTTGAAGTCATTGGTGTTTCTATTGATTCGCAATTCTCTCACAATGCATGGCGTAACACACCAGTAAACGATGGTGGTATTGGTCCAGTTCAATACACTTTAGTTGCTGATGTTAAACATGAAATTTGTAAAGCATATGACGTTGAACATCCTGAAGCTGGTGTTGCTTTCCGTGGTTCTTTCTTAATTGATGAAGAAGGAAGCGTTCGTCACCAAGTGGTTAACGATTTACCATTAGGTCGTAACGTTGATGAAATGATCCGCATGGTAGATGCTTTACAATTCCACCAAGAGCACGGTGAAGTATGTCCTGCTGGCTGGAACAAAGGTGATAAAGGCATGACAGCTTCTCCAGAAGGCGTTGCTTCTTACCTTACAGATAACGCTGATACACTTTAATTAATCGTTTTCACTATTAAATAAATTATCAGTTTAAAGCCGCGTCATCGCGGCTTTTTTGTGCTTAAAATTCACTAAATTATTTGCGAGGTCTGTTAAAATTTGATGAGCAGATAAAAATTAATGAAAACCAGTTTATTGGCTATGGTAAACGCAGCACATTAAAAAAAAGAGTCTATAATTAGGGCTACGGACAATACGAATAGATTAGATTTTGGCTCTAGCTATGGTTCATAGTTTATTGATACGGCTATGTTTATGTTAAATCCATAGCAAGGCTGCTTAGGCTAGCAGTGGTCATCATCAAAAGTATACAGGGAGGTGACCGTGTTCTATCCGAAATTTATTTACGAAAACTTGCCATACTTTTATTTTTTAATTTCTGCTTATCTATTGGCATATCACGAGACTAGCGTGGTTTATATTTCTGTCGGACTATTTTATTGCGCCGGTTGTATTACTTTAGTGATTCGTTCTGCAAATCGTCGAGTTGATCGCTTTAAAGGCAATAACAATAAGCAAGCACTACCCGTTTTAGTTTACGAATACTTACCTTACGTTTATTTTGCCATGGCGATGATATTAGTATTAAATACGACGGCACCGGCACTGCAATTCTTCGCTTTTTGCTTAATGATTTTTGCCTTGAGAAACTTACTGTTCAGAATTAATAATCGCCGAAGAGCTAAGTCATTGTTTTAATCATGGCACTTAAAAAACTAAATCTAAATACAAGCTGCTAATTTTGTGCCGCTAACCATTAACCTTAAAAAGTGAATTCTCTAAGGTTTGCTAATTAGCTTCATCGCTAATATCAGCTAACGGCCAGCCGCCTAATTGTTGCCATTTATTCACGATATGACAGTATAACTCAGCCGTTTTCTCTGTATCGTAAAGGGCTGAGTGGGCTTCACTATTATTGAAGTCGATACCGGCAGTTGCACAAGCCTTTGCCAGTACCGTTTGTCCAAGCACTAAGCCGGAAAGTGTGGTGGTATCAAAGCTGACAAAGGGATGAAATGGTGAACGTTTTATTAAACAGCGTTCTGTAGCAGCATTAACAAAACCTAAATCAAAAGCGGCATTGTGCGCGACCATAACCGCACGTTGACAACCCGCAGCTTTCATCTTTTTACGCACTAATTTGAATATTTCAGTAATAGCCTTTTTCTCATCAACAGCACCACGTAACGGATTGGTTGGATCAATCCCGGTAAATTCTAACGCTGCTTTCTCTAAATTTGCCCCTTCAAATGGGTCAACATTAAAATGTATGGTTTCGTCTAAGCTAAATTGACCGGTGCTTTCATCTAACGATAATGTCGTGGCGGCAATTTCTAATAAAGCATCTGTTTTGGCATTAAAGCCTGCAGTTTCAACATCAATAACAACGGGAAAGTAACCGCGAAAGCGTTGAGCAAATAATGATTTATCAGTTGGTGATTTTGGAGAATTTGAATTGTCAGACATAGAGTAAATAAATTTTACTTAGATAATAAATTGGTGTGATTATCTCAGAGATTGAAGATTAAGGCATCACGAAAGTTCAATGGGAGCAATTTTATTTTGGTAAATGTCATTTTGCTGCTAAAGTTATTAACAATTATGTCGATAGAGTGATTGTCGCTATTTACATTAGATTAACGGGCATGAAAATTATAGTTATGAAAAAACTGCTTACTTTAGTTACCTTATCACTGATTGTTGCCCAAACAAATGCTGGCATCAGGCAGTATAGTGCCGATATTGAAAATTCAAACTGGCAGTTAACCGATAACTCGCGCCTACAATGTACCTTGTCACATCAGATCCCTCGTTACGGTGAAGCTAAGTTTTATAGTTCTGCCAATCGAAAAATGAATATGGAATTTGAACTAGAGATGATGCGCTTACCTGACAGTTACTCATTAGCGGAAGTGCGCTCTGAGGCGCCAAATTGGCGACCTGGAATTACCGGTAGAACCATAGCGGACATGAAGTTACATAAACAGTTCTCACCCGGCTTGCCAAAGAAAATCGCCTGGAACATGCTTAATGAGCTTGACCAAGGTATGAGTCCAACTTTTTATTATAATGATTGGTATAGTGATAATGAAAAAATTAGTGTTGGTTTATCAACTGCCCGTTTTCAAAAAGCCTATCAAGACTTTGTTGGCTGTGTTGGCAATTTATTAAATTTCAGTTTTGACGATATTTCTTATACCGTACTCAACTATCAATTTGGCTCGGATAAACTGACCAAGTCATCGCAAAAGCGAATGAACATGATTGTTGAATATTTGTCACTCGACCCTGAATTAGAACTGGTCTTGGTTGATGGCTACTCTGATAGCTACGGTCCTAGAAATGTCAATTTTAAGTTATCAAAGCTGCGGGCAAATAACGTTAAAGATTTAATTGTTAGTAGCGGTATTGCTGCCAGTAGAATTGAAGCCCAAGGTTATGGCGAAAAACGCCATGTCGCGTCGAACCAAACCATTATAGGTCGTAACAAAAACCGTCGTGTCGTTATTAGAATGGAACAACCATAGTTATTTAAGCAATAAACGTTATTTAAGCCATAATTAGCACTTGAAGAGGCCTGTAGATTCACTGTAATCTACAGGCCTCTTTCGTTTTGGATACAATTTATGAAAATTTTTATTCGTCTTGTCGCCACCATATGCTGTTTTGCACAGCTTGCTTGGGCGCAATTAGCGATGGCGCAAGTCAATGATGCTTTAACTTATGCCAACTATGATCAGGTTAAAGTCAGTCACTTATATTTAGATTTAGCAGTTGATTTTGAAGAAAAATCTTTAAAAGGCTTTGCTGAATTAAGCTTGAACTGGTTAAGCGATGATGTTGCTAATGTTTATTTAGATAGCCGTGATCTAGAAGTTCATCGTGTTATGGCAAAATCGGCTAACGGCCAATGGCGTAACGTTGCGTTTAGTTTAGCAAAACGTGATGATGTTATGGGTGCTAAACTTACCGTTAAAACCTCATTCCAAACACCGAAACTAAGAATTTATTATAATTCATTACCACAAGCTTCAGGTCTACAGTGGTTGTCTCCAGAGCAAACAGCAGGCAAAGAAAAGCCATTTATGTTTAGCCAAAGCCAAGCTATTCATGCTCGTTCATGGATACCAATTCAAGACACGCCAAGTGTGCGTATGACTTACAATGCTCGTATTACAACGAGCGATGATTTACTAGCCGTGATGAGTGCTAATAATGCGCCTGACACAGAACGTGATGGTGATTATTCGTTCTCTATGCCACAAGCTATTCCTGCTTACTTAATTGCTATTGGGGTCGGTGATTTAGAATTTAAAGCCATGAGCGACCAAACAGGTATTTATGCAGAACATTATATCTTAGACCGCGCTGTTGCAGAGTTTGATGATACGCAAGTAATGATTGATGAAACTGAAAAACTTTTCGGTGCTTATCGCTGGGGTCGTTACGACTTGCTTATTTTACCACCAAGTTTTCCATTTGGTGGCATGGAAAACCCAAGGCTTTCTTTTATTACCCCAACCGTTGTTGCTGGCGATAAAAGCTTGGTTAACTTAATTGCTCATGAACTTGCCCACTCTTGGTCAGGTAACTTAGTCACCAACGAAAGCTGGCATGACCTCTGGTTAAACGAAGGTTTTACCAGTTATGTGGAAAACCGCATTATGGAAGCGGTATTTGGTGCTGATCGTGCATTGATGGAACGTGCGCTAGATGCCCAAAATTTAGGCTATGAAATTGCTGAATTACCGCCAGGTGACACGCAGTTATATATCGATTTAAAGGGCCGTGATCCAGATGATGCTTTTTCTGGTGTGCCTTACACTAAAGGTCAGCTATTTTTAGTCTACTTAGAAGAAAAGTTTGGGCGTGATAAGTTTGATACTTTTATCATGCAATATTTTGATGATCATGCCTTCCAAAGTTTAGGTACTAAAAACTTTGTCAAGTACTTAAAAGCGAACTTAACTCATAAATATGCTGGTATTGTTAGCGATGCTGAAGTTAATGAGTGGATTTATGAACAAGGCTTACCAAGCTACACACCTAAACCTACTTCAAATGCCTTTGTTATTGTTGACGACTACATTACAAAATGGACTAGTGGACAGCTTGAATTGGCACAAATGCCAACTAAAACTTGGACACTACACGAGTGGTTGCACTTTATTAATAACTTACCATTAGATATTGCTAAGCAGCGTATGGAAAGTTTAGATAAAGCGTATAACCTAACTAATAGCACGAATGCTGAAGTGGCTCATGCATGGTATTTATTAGCATTACGCTCAGGTTATGATGTGGTATATCCTGCCATGGCTGATTACTTAGAGTCAATCGGTCGTCGTAAACTAATTGTACCGTTATACAAAGAATTAGCTAAGTCAGCTAAAGGCAAACACTGGGCTCAAGGCGTATATATGAAAGCACGTCCTGGTTACCATCCTTTAGCACAAGGCACCGTTGACGCTATTTTGTTAAATTAGTTTAACAACGATTGTACTTTATTGGTTATCGCTATAGCGAAGCAAGCTGCTAGCGAACTCAGTGAAAATACAACAATGTAATATAAAAAACACCGTATCAAAGCGGTGTTTTTTTGCATTTAATGCTTAAACCGAGCTGATGAGGTTATCTACAGCCTGCTGTTTGCAGCTTTAATTACTCTAAACTGCCGCGGTAATTTTTCATCTGTCTCATACTGCTCGATCGTACTTTTTACCGTAAGAAAGTCACCTCCAGTACTTTTCATTTATTTGAAATCTAAATGTCATAAAGACTGTTTAGAATATCTCTCGACTGGTCTAGACCAGATGTTGGTAATAATAAAAAATATTGGGAGATATAATGAGAAAATTAACACCTATTGCTGCAAGTTTATTAGCGCTTGGTAGTTTTAATTCATTTGCTGATGGCGTAATTTCTGGTCTAGTCAGTGATAGTACAGGGATTCTATCTGGCGCTAAGGTCAGCGTAGTTGGCAGTAAAATTCAAACCTCGACCAATGCTAAAGGTCAGTTTTCATTAAACTACTTGCCGCAAGGCAAGCAAAAAATACGCGTCGAGTACTTGGGCTATCCTGCAGAAGTGTACGAGATTATTGTTGTTGATGATAAATCAACTGATATAGGTAATTTAAAGCTCAACGTAAGCAATGACACCATGGAAGAAATTGTTGCGGTAGGTCATATGCGTCGCGGTGCAATGATGTCGATGAATATGCAAAAAGAAGCAGACAATATCAAAAATATAATGTCTGCAGATGGTATCGGTAAATTACCAGATCGTAATGCCGCAGAAGCATTACAACGTATGCCCGGTGTTTCTATCGAGCGAGACCAAGGAGAAGGTCGGTTTGTCGCTATTCGAGGCTTGCCAGCGCAGTGGAATTCTACCTCTATCAATGGTGACCGCCTACCAACAGCAGAAGAAGAAACTACCAGTCGAGCGGTAGCTTTAGATTTCTTTCCAACCGATATGATTGAACTAGTTGAAGTTTCAAAAGCAATAACCCCTGATATGGAAGGAGATGCAATTGGTGGTAATGTTAATTTTATTACTCGCCGAGCGCCGAGTGAACAAACCTTCTCAATAAATTTAGGCGCGGGGGCAGCTGAAAAAGCAGAAGGAGGCAGTCACTCATTAAATGTACTTTATGGCGATCGTTCTGATGATGGCAAGTTTGGTTTTTTAATTAATGGTACCGCTTGGGTTCGTGATTGGGCGACTGATAACTATGAACCTCGCCGTGCTATTGATGACGACGGTATTGCTGGTGTTCATCGCTTAGAACTTAGAGATTACACCGGAACGCGCAGTACTTATGGTCTAAATATGGCTGGCGAGTACTTACTTGATCACGGTTTAGTTTACGCTAAAGCTATGTACGGCACATTGTCTGATGAAGAAACGCATTATAAGACTCGCGTTAGGTATAATAAAAATCGTGTTGAATTACAGCATATTTACAATGAGTTAAATACAGAAATGCACGGCTTTGAGATTGGTGGTGAGTATGACTTTACTTTCAATACTCGTGTTGAATGGAAGTTAAGTACTTATGAAAACCAATTTGAATATGGTGATATTCCAAGCAGTAAAGATAATGCCTATTATGTTGTAAAGTTCAAACAAGGCGTTGAATTTGACAATAATGTTGGTGTTCGCAATGGCGTTAATACCGGCAGTGGTTTAGTTTACAATAGCATTGATGGCGGTACAGATAACGCCTTAGCAATAGGCACTCATTTACCGAGTAATTGGTCAATGGACCCTACCAAGGCGGTGTTAGCTGATGTCGAACTTTATGGTATCGATATCAAAGAGCGCGATAAAATTGTTGCTCAAATTGATCTAATTCACACTTATAGTGAGCAATTAGAGTTTAAAACAGGTGCTAAATATCGCAGTAAAGAAAGAAACGCGAGTTTTTATGATAAATTTTACGGCTGGAATGAAGCTGAATATGGCGCAGCACCAACCCTTGCGCAAGTCGCAGAGAGTTTAAATATTGATTTAGTTAATCAGCCTGGCCGAGAAGATTATTTAGAAGATTTTGCCATTGATTATCAAGCGATGTTTTCTCAAGTTATTCCCGTCAATGATTTAAAGCGTTGGTGGGTTGACAATCAACATAAGCTAACCTTCCTTGATGGTGATTCTGAAGTCGTTGAAAATGGCGGTGGCTTAAGTCGTAATTTCGACTTGGAAGAAACGCATTTATCTTTTTACGGTATGGCGACGTATAAGCCTTCAGATAAGTGGACAATACTGGCGGGGCTTAGAGCAACACAAACTAAAACCGATGTTGATGGTTTTGTTGCCGTTGAAAATGATCAAGGCACTTCCGTTGAACCTGAGCATGGTAGTAAGGATTACTGGTCATTATTGCCGTCAATACATGCTACTTATCATTTAAATGATATGAGTAATGTTCGTTTGGCACTTACTCGAACCTTTTCTAGACCTGACTTTGGTCAATTATCACCAGGGGCAACCTATTCCGAAATGGAGAATCAGTTAAAGTCGGGCAATCCAGAATTAGACCCGACTTATTCGAATAACTTTGACTTAATGTATGAACATTATTTTGATGATGCTGGCATTATTTCTGTCGGTTACTTTTATAAACAGATCATTGACCCGGTATTTTCTCAAAGCTATCAGGGCACATATCGAAACCAATCAGTGACCGTAAAAAGTCCACTTAATGGTGATGATGCCTGGCTGCATGGTATTGAATTTGCCAGTAATACTAGTTTTGGCTTTATCAACGAACAACTTAGTAATTTTGGTTTCGCTTTTAACTTTACCTTAATGGACTCGAATATGGATATACCAGAGCGTGTTGATAGTGCGAAAATTTCTCGCCAAGCTGATCAGCTATACAATATCAGCATGTATTACGATAATGGTGACTTTGCTAGCCGTATCGCGGTAAACCATAAAGGTAAATATATCGAAGATCACGGCAGTAATAGCTCTCTTGATACTTATTATGGAGACTATACTAGCCTTGATTTTACCGCTTCATATCACCTGACATCACAAGCAATGCTTTATGTTGAACTGAATAATTTAACGGATGAACCGTTAGAATATTTTACCGGTTCAGAGCAACGTCCTAATCAAATTGAGTACTACGGGATCCGTGGTCAAATTGGCTTTAAATACGACTTCTTTTAATCATTCTGTCAAATGGGAAGCATATGCTTCCCATGTATTTAAAGTGCAATTTTTATTGGGATAAGTGAGCAATGTATAATATCAAACAATACTTACAACGTTGTCATACTGCTATTTTTGTCATCTATGCTGCTTCAGCTGCTTTTATGACGTATTTTTGTATGTATGCTTTTAGAAAGCCGTTTTCTGTTGCCAGTTATCAGCAAGCAACTAGCTTTTGGGATTTTATTGATTTCAAAGTCGCTTTAGTTTTAGCGCAAGTTCTAGGCTATTTATTGTCAAAATTTATTGGCATTAAAGTTATCTCCGAATTAACTGCCAATAAGCGTGTCAGCGTTTTACTTGGGCTCATTTTTATTGCTCAACTTGCCTTGTTGATGTTTGCAATCGTGCCAGAATCCTACAAACCATTAATGATGTTTATTAACGGTATTCCGCTTGGCATGGTTTGGGGTATTGTCTTTAGTTTTCTTGAGGGCAGAAAAACCTCAGAGATATTGGGGGCCTTTTTAAGTGTCACTTTTATTGTTGCCTCAGGGCTAGTTCGTACTGTAGGCCAATGGCTTTTAGTGGAAGTTAATGTTGCTGAATTTTGGATGCCAGCAACAACAGGGGCAATATTTCTTTTGCCCTTGTGTTTATCGGTGTTTTTTTTAGCACAAACACCAGCACCGTCAAAAAGTGACTGTCTTGCTCGTCACGTACGTAAACCGATGAATGCTCGACAACGCTGGCTGTTTTTTTCCCGCTTTGCTCCGGGCATTTTATTATTGATATCAAGTTTCCTGCTATTTACTGGTTTACGTGATTTTCGTGATAATTTTTCTGCGGAAATATGGCAAGCATTAGGTCATGGTGAAGAGCCGGCCATTTTTGCTTATGCTGGTATGCGAATCGCTTTAGTTGTACTGGTTGTGCTAGCAGCCATGGTTATGGTGAAAGACAACTGTAAGGCATTTTTAAGTAATCACGGTTTTATTTTACTAGGTTGTTTGTTGCTAGGTGGTAGCACTTTATTATTTGAACAACAGTTAATCGATGGAAAAACATGGATGGTTTGGCTCGGTGCCGGACTCTATATTGCTTACATTCCCTACAACTGCTTTTTGTTTGATCGAATGATTTCCGCGGTTGGCTCCACGGCAAATGCCGGTTTTCTGCTTTATCTTGCTGACTCTGCCGGTTATTTAGGTAGCGTTAGTATTCTGCTCTACCGCACGTTTGCTTCACCAGATATCAGCTGGCTGGCCTTTTTTATACAGCTTTGTTATGTGGTTTCAATTGTTGGTGGCTTACTTGTTACTTGCTCGGTTATATATTTTAGTCACAAGCTGCTTAATGTTGAAAAAACATTTCATTTTAACTTACGCAAAGCTAAATCAATTTAGTCATTATTAATTTATTGGAGAATCGTTATGCAAAAAATAGAAGCCGTGATACTTGATTGGGCGGGCACTGTTGTTGATTATGGCTCAGTAGCTCCCACCACTATTTTTGTTGAAGCATTTAAGCAAGCATATAATTTTGACCTTAGTTTGAATGAGGCGAGGGGTCCTATGGGGATGGGAAAATGGGATCATATTAAAACCTTAGGTCAACAACCGGAAGTCGCGGCCAGGTGGCATAAGCAATTTGGCAGCAGCATGACAGACGAGGTAGTTGATGATATTTATCAAACATTTATGCCGCTACAAAAAGCTAAAGTTGCGGAGCATGCAAAACCTATTGATGGTGCTTTATCGACATTAAACTGGTTAAAAACACAAAACATTAAAGTGGGTTCTTGCTCGGGTTATCCTCGAGAAGTCATGGAAATTCTAGTGCCAGCAGCCGCTGAGTATGGTTATAAGCCCGACTGTTGGGTCGCAAGTGACGACATTGCCGCTGGCTCACGTCCGGGGCCGTGGATGGCGCTACAAAATGTCCAAGAATTGGGTATTCATAATGTTGCGAACTGCATTAAATTTGATGATTCTACGCCGGGCATTACAGAAGGGATAAATGCTGGAATGTGGACTGTTGGTATCGCGCTAACCGGCAATGCCGTGGGCCTAACCGAAGATGAATGGTTGGCATTAACTGATGAAGAACAACAGTTAAAACGTCAGCAAGCCTACACCGAGCTTTATCAAGCAGGGTCACATTATGTTGTTGACTCCCTTGCTGATGCTATACCTGTTGTTCAGTTAATCATGTCGGCGCGAGCGCGAGCGCAGCGACCTTGAGTTTAGCAAAACCGTTTTGGTTTGAGCAGGCATTACAGGAAACAAAAATGCCTGCAATGGCTAAGCTAAGTAAAAATATCACCGCCGATGTTTGTATCATTGGTGGCGGCTTTACCGGGCTGTGGACGGCGATAAAAACTAAGCAACAAGCCCCTAATAAGCGTATTGTGGTTATTGAAAAAGGGCTTTGTGGGCAGGGAGCTTCTGGGCGCAACGGTGGCTGTATGTTGACCTTCTCAACAAAGTTTCAGTCGTTAATTCGATTTTTTGGCTTAGCAGAGGCAGTACGCCTAGTAACGGCGTCAGAGCAGGCGGTATTTGATATTGAACAGTTTTGTAAAAGACATCATATTGATGCCGAGGTGCGTACGGATGGTGCAATATATACCGCAACCAATACTCAGCAAATAATAACACTCGGCCAACCACTGAGCTTATTATCGCAGCATAAGTTAAACCAGTGGCAGTCACTGTCCGTTGAAGATACCGCACGATTTACCGGCTCAAGCCGCAACCTTGCGGGTATTGAAAATAAAGCTGGTGGCTCTTTGCACCCAGGAAAGCTTGTTTTAGGCTTAGCAAAGTATGCTTTATCCATTGGAGTGGAAATATATCAAGACACGCCATATCAAGATATTGAATTGGGTCAGAGACCGAGAATAAAAACTGCTGATGGGCAAGTCAGTGCCGATAAAGTTGTGTTTGCCATTAATGCGTGGATGGGTAAGCATTTCAAGCGCTTTAATCGACACATGACATTAGTATCATCGGATATGATTATCACAAAACCTATGCCTGAGCAGCTAGCTGAAATTGGGCTAAACCATGGTAAGGCAATTGCCGATTCTCGCATATTTGTGCACTATTATCGCACCACGAGTGACGGCCGGTTAATGTTAGGTAAAGGCGGCAATTTATTTGCATACAATAATACAATGTTACCCGCGTTTGATCAGCCAAGTCGTTTTGAAGCTATGCTTATCAAGGCTTTTAATCAGTTTTTTCCAACTCTTGAATCATCATTTGAAAGCACATGGACAGGGGCGTCAGATCGCTCAACGACTGGGCTGCCGTTTTTTGGCAGTTTATCAAAAGAGAATAACGTATTTTACGGGCTTGGCTATTCGGGCAATGGGGTTGTGCAAAGCTATTTAGGCGGTGAAATATTGTCTTCTCTGGCATTATCTTTGGATAATGTTTGGACCCGTTCGAAAATGGCACAAGGACCATTGGGGCGTTTTCCTCCTGAGCCTATTCGATACCTAGGTGCAAATGCCGTAAGACATTCAGTGTTAAGAAAAGAGCGAGCAGAAGACCATGAACAGCCAGCATCATGGTTTGATTGCCAAATGGCCAAATTTGCTGCTGCCGCCGGTAAAGCAGATAAATGAGTCGAGATATTGTTCACCAGATAGCGTATTTATTACGACGTTATGGCGGCAAATACTATGGTGAGTCTTGTAGTCAATTAACGCATTGCATTAGTTGCGCTTGGCACGCCCAGCAAGAAAGTGATGGCTTGAATCTGATTGTTGCTGCTTTTTTGCATGATATTGGGCACTTTGTTGCTGAGCATCAAAAACTTGCCGATTTAGACGAATACGGGCATCACCAGCATGCTGAAATAGGGGCTAATTGGTTGGCTGAACGTGGTTTTCCTGCCAGTATTTATCAACCTATTCGATACCACGTGCTTGCGAAACGCTATTTAATGACGACATCAAAACTCAAGTCACTTTCCAAAGCGAGTGCACAGACGCTAAAGCAACAAGGTGGTGTTTTAACACCGATAGAGCAACAAAACTTTGAGAAAAATAAACACTTTGCGCAAGCGCTACGTTTACGACATTATGATGACTTGGGGAAGCCTACAAGGACTATTCCATTAAAAATATCCCCGTGGTTAGCATTAATAGAACAAGCTTTAATTGAGAATAATAGTTAAATGTTACTTTATCAAAAAATTAGAAAACACATATTTACGCTTATAGCGCAGCAACCAAGCCTGAAGAAGCTTCCCTCAGAGCGAGAACTATTAGCGCTATTTAACTCTACTCGTATTACAGTACGTGAGGCGTTAACCCATTTGGAAATTGAAGGACTTATTTATCGGCAGAACCGCAAAGGCTGGTTTATTTGTCCGCCAAGATTGCAATGGAACCCGATCAATAAAGTTGATTTTTACCAGTTGGCTAAAGAGCAAAACTTTCTCGCAAAAACAGCTTTGTTGGCGATTAACATGGTTACTGCTAGCGATGATATTAAGCATGCTTTTATTGCTAATAGTGACCCAAGTAGTGATATTTCACTATTTGAAATATCACGTGTCAGATCTCTTGATGGTCGTCCGGTCATGGTTGAAGAAATATATTGTCGAACAGAGCAGTTCAAAGGCTTAGAAAACAAAGCATTAGAAGGCTCTTTAACAACAATATTTAATCAAAGTTACGGGGTGAAAATAAGCCGAGAAACCAGTCGCATTTATGTTACTGCGCTACCAGCACATAAAGCTAAGCAGCTGCAGCTGAATAATGGCGCCTCTTGCTTGAAAGTATTCAGACAACGCTTTGGTGAGAATAATGAACTGGTTGATTATAATATTGAGTATTGGGTGCACGGTGCAATAGAAATTAATGTCACGAGTAGTTGAAGTTTTATTGAAAAACCGCAAAAGCGGTTTTTCTTAAAAACGAAAGTATCTGCTTAGTACTTACCAATATATCGCCTGTTTTATCGCCTTAAGTAATTGTATTATATCGTCCGCATAGATTTCCCCAATGTTACCTATTCTAAAACAATCTGCATTGGATACTTTACCGGGATAGATAACAAAACCAAGAGATTTAAGCTGTAAATAGAACTGCTTAAAATTATATTCAGGCTGCACAGGTGATAAAAATGAAGTAATTATTGGCGACTGTAATTCATCTGCAAGTAGTGTTTTAAAGCCTAATTCACGCATGCCATCAACAAGTAAGCGTTGGTTTTTCTGATAACGTTTGGCGCGTGCAGCAATACCTTTTTCATTTTCAAGCTCTTTTAATGCTTGATAAAATGCTCTAACAACATGGGTAGGAGAAGTAAATCGCCACTTGCCATTGGCTGTTTCCATGGTATGCCATTGATCATAAAGATCTAAACTTAACGACTTTGCTTGTCCCTTACATGCCGCAATAAGCTGGCGTTTAGCAATAACAAAACCAAAGCCGGGTACACCTTGAATACATTTATTGGCTGAGCTGATCATAAAGCCGATATCGAGCTTGCCAATATCAAATTCAATACCACCAAAGCTAGACATAGCATCAAGAATAAAGGTGATACCGTGCTTTTTGCATAAGCTCGCAACGTTATCAATTGGGTTGAGCATACCTGTTGTTGTTTCACAGTGCACCATTGCTAGATGTGTAATGCTGTTATCTTTGACAAGAATTGCGGCTATCTCTGCGACATCAGGTTGCACCTCTTCACTGTAATTAACGACATGATGAGCAAGTTGTAAAATTTGGCATATCTCAGCCATTCTTTGACCATAAGCACCATTGTTTATTATCAGTACTTTTTTATCATGGCTAATTACGCTGCCAAGCACAGCCTCTACAGAGGCGGTGCCGCTTCCTTGCATAAGTACGCTAGTATACTGAGGATCATCGGTTGCATATGCGGTGATCTTACTTCGGATGCTTTCGACTATAGCAACATTGTAATCGTCATCCCAGGTACACCAATCTTTCAGCATAGCTTTTTTAACGGTATCTGAGGTTGTTAATGGGCCCGGTGTCAGTAATTTATAATGTTCCACTTTGATTATCCTTTATTTGGTCTAGACCAGATTTTAAGGAGACAAAAGATGATATGCAATAGCGCTTATGTAGGTTTCATAAAAGTGTCATTATTCATTAAGGCATTAAATTTTTTTAGCTATGCGATAGGAAAAGTGCTGCAGGCTTACTGTTGATAAATCGCTTTATAGGTTCAAATTTATCGGTCATGTTTTGTTGTTTTATCAACAATGATATCAACCTGACGCATATTATTTTGCTGTGAAATAACGACACGAATTTGTTGTCGCTCTTGCAAGTAACTTACCGTTAAGCGTCCACGCTTTCGTTCTTTTTCAATGGGCTCACCATAGTTTTTTTGATAAAAACTGAGCACGGCTGTCTCTGTTGCAGAAGTGAAGTAATTGATAACGGCGGGGAGGCTATCATCAAATTGGGCGAAAATTCGTCCACCTTCAATAACGGGGATATTAATTTTTTTTGTTATTACTTGCTCTATAACACGGCTTTCTGCATTGCAGATAAATGTCGCTAGTCCATTTACGGTAAACCAACATAATATGCTTAAAGATAAATGTTTAGGGAGTAAACGTAATGGCTGCATCACAGGATCCTTAGTAATTTTCTAAATAACTTGCATTATACCCAAGCAATTTTCAGTGTGCGCTTTGTACTTTTTACTGTCAAATTTAAGCTAAAAATCGCCGCTTTACGCTTTGATGGATATTTAAACACGCGTTCAAACAAGCATCAAAAGATGTTTGATGCTTGCTCTTTTTGTTTGAAAATTAATAAAGTATTGATTGTTATTTGATTTCTATGAACGGTCAACGAAATCTTCTCGGTAGTGATCGACCCATAAGGCCGTTGCGCCACAAATAGCGACAGGCATCACCACTAAATTTATAAACGGGATCATCGAGAAAATTGCGGTGGTAATACCAAAGCTATAGCTTAACCCTTGTTGTTGCTTTAATGCATAGCGCATATCGGCAAAGCTAATTTTATGGTTATCGAAAGGGTAATCTTTGTATTGTACTGCCATCATCCAAGCTAGAAATAAAAACCAAAGCACTTGTCCGATAACGGGTAATATCCAGTACAGTAAAAAGAAACCGATTGCGCGCGGTAAATAATAAGTGAGCTTGCTTACTTCACGGCCTAAGGTTCGGGGGATGTCCTTAACAACATCTAATGCGCCGCCATCATGTAATGATTGCTTGGTTAATAGTGCTTCAACCTTTTCTGATAACAAACCATTAAAAGGTGCCGCTATCCAGTTAGCCACTGAACTGAAAATAAATGAAAAAATAATCAGTGCGAATAACACCGCTAATGGCCAAATAAAACTGCTTAACCAAGCAAATGAGTCACCTAGCCAATCTTCAATTGTCAGCATATAACTTTCTAATTGCAGAAACATAAAATAGAAAGCACTCGCAAAAAGTATCAGGTTGACGGTTAACGGAATAAAAACAAAACGGCGAATGCCGGGGGTACGGATCAGTTCAAAGCCTTTGATAAAATAGCCTGCGCCGCCGTTTGCTAAAGGAGTTTTATTATTATCGTTCATTGTTGTTTTATTAACCTAACTGATTGATCTTCATAGCTCGATTATAGGATCCTTGCTATCAGATGAACAGCATTGTGATGTTACAAAGTACATCAATCTCTGCTACAGTGACGGCAATTATTAAGCTTTTTATTTATTGCTTAAATTTTAGCGTTTTTTTGCTGAATTAATTAACAATAAAGTGCAACAACTAGGTTATTCGATTTAATGCGACTTAAGCATATAAAATTGGCAGGTTTTAAATCATTTGTCGATCCAACAACGGTACCATTTGAAAAACAAATGACGGCTATTGTTGGACCCAACGGTTGTGGAAAATCGAATATTATAGACGCGGTTCGCTGGGTTTTAGGCGAAAGTTCGGCAAAAAACCTTCGTGGCGATGCCATGACCGACGTTATCTTCAATGGAGCGGCAAGCCGAAAGCCGATTGGCCAAGCCAGCGTTGAATTGTTCTTTGATAATACCCAAGGTCGTATTCAAGGTAATATGGCTGATCGTAACCAAGTTTCTGTACGCCGTGTTGTTAACCGAGAAGGGGTGAATAACTATTTTCTAAATGGTTCAAAATGTCGCCGACGCGATATCACTGACATTTTCCTTGGCACAGGCTTAGGGCCTCGTAGTTACGCTATTATCGAGCAAGGCACTATTTCTCGTTTAATAGAATCAAAACCGCAAGAGCTAAGAGTTTTTATTGAAGAAGCTGCCGGTATTTCTAAATACAAAGAACGCCGCAGAGAAACTGAAACCCGAATTCGTCATACCAGAGAAAATTTAGCGCGTTTAAATGATATTCGCGTTGAACTTGATGTGCAAATCGATAAATTACATCAGCAAGCACAAGCGGCTAAGCGTTTTCGCACTTTAAAACAACAAGAGCGAAAATATAAAGCTGAACTTGCCGTCTTGCGCTGGCAAAAATTTGATCTGCAAAGAAAACAGCATCAAAAGCGCATTGTTGAAATTGATAATAAAATTGCCAGTCAAAATGCGCAAATAAGTCAGCATGAATTGTCGCTACTTAAATTAAAAGAAACGGTGGTTAGCTGTAATGACAGTAATCAAGTTTTACAACAGCAAAAGCTTAATTTAACGCAAGATATCACCCGCGCAGAACAAAATATAAAGCATTTGAAAGAGCAGGCTGGAAAGTCGCAAGCAGATAATGTGCTTACGCAACAGCAGTTATTAAATGCTCAGCAGCTGGTTTTAACTGAGCAAGAGCAATTACAAGCCTGTGTAAAAAAACTAGTGCAGCAGCAGCCGCAATTACAAGCGATTGAAACGGAATTAAACAGTAAGCAGGATCAGTTAGCTGAGCAGCAAAACCAGCAAAAGCAATTACATGCTTTATGGCAGCAGCAGCAACAAAAACGTGACGACTATCAGCAGCAAAAACTGCAAGTACATGCTGACATTACTCAGCAACAAACGATACTTGAACAAACGAAATATCGGCTTGAAAAACTCAATCAACAACTAGCTGAATTGCCGTCAAAAAATGATTTAGTCAAGGCTGAACATCAACAAAAAAGAAACATTATCGTTGCCGCTATCGAACGCTCACATAGCCAGATAAATGAATTTACGGTTGCTGAAAGTCAGTTGATGACACAAAGCCAAGCGTTACATCAGCAATTATCCATTATTTCAGCGCAGCAAGCGGTTAAAAAACAAATTATCACTGAAATCAGCGCTAAACTGGCTGATAAGTCATTGTGGAGTAAAAAACAAGCCCAATGGTTTGCTGAGCAAAATAGCTCGATTTATGAAAATATGCAAAGCCAACTTAATGTTGCCCCTGGCTGGGAATTTGCGGTTGAAGTGGTGTTATCACATCTATTAGCTGGCCACTTGGTTGAAGTATTACCTGAAGCAGATGATGGTGAAAACTTAGCGCCTGAAACTCTGTGTTTTGTTTTTAAAGCGAGCAAAACTAGTCGTCAGGCAATTAGCCAAACAAGTAGTCAAGTAAATGCTAAGAGCTTAGCCAGCAAAGTATCTGGTGTTAATGAACTTAACCCTTGGTTAAATCATATTTTACTGGCCAGTGACTACACCAGCGCTAAACAACAATTGGCCAATATTGCTAGTGATGAAAGTTTAATTTGTCCTGATGGTACTTGGCTAAGTCAGCATATTTTACGAAAAGGTAAATTTGAACAAGGTTACGATTATATTAGCTTGCAACGGCAACTTGACTTAGAGCAAGCGCAATTACAAGCCTTGCTTAGCGAGCAAGGGGCACTTGAACGCCAGCACAGTGAAAATTCTGAACAGCTGAGTAAATTGCAGCAAGATAAAATTACGACAACTAGCGGTATTGAGCAGCAGCAAAGCCAGTTACATCAAGTGGAAAACGCTTTATCGTTATATCAGCAAGAACAGCAGCACCAGCAGCGCGAACGAGAAAGTTTATTGAGCCAAATTGATAATGAAAGCAAAAATAAAGTTAATGCTCAGCTGCAGTTAGTGAGCTATCAGCAGCAACTTGCGACCTTATCAAATGAAGGCGAGGGTGTTTCACAAGATTACTCCGAGCAACAATCTAAGCTACAAGTTGCGATAGAAAAAATTCAGCAACGTAGCCAAGAATTACACCGTCAACGTCATCAATTTGGTTTAACGATAGAGCAGTTAAAAAGTCAGCAAACACAGCGAGAGCAAACGATTCGCGCCAACCAAGAAAACATTAATATTTTAACGCAAAGAGTTGCCACTAACACTCAAGTGGTTAGTGAAAGTAATACCCCTTTACAAGAGTTTGAACAAAACTTACCGCAGTGGCTTGATAACTTGTCAGCAATTAATGAAAAGTTACAATTTAATCAACAAGCACTGAATGACAGTCAAACACAATTATCAGCATTAGAGCTTGCGGCGAAAACCAGTCATAATAAGGTCAGTACGCTTAATGAGCAGCTTGCCCGTTTGCAGTTAGACAGCGAAGGCTTTAAATTACGTGCGGAAAATGCCATGGAGGTATTGACCGAACTACAGCAAAACATTGATAGTGTAGCTTTGGAAATGCCAGAGCACGCGAAAGAATCACTTTGGCAAGCGCAACTCATTAAATTGGCAAAAGATATTCAACTTTTGGGGGCGATAAACTTAGCTGCCATTGAAGAGTATGAAACGCAATTTGAACGTAAAAACTATTTAGATCAACAAGATCAGGATCTCAATAGTGCTATTGCGACATTAGAGTCAGCCATAGCAAAAATAGATAAAGAAAGCCGACATAAGTTTAAATTAACTTTTGATCAGGTCAATAACGATTTACAAAAGCTGTTTCCAAAGGTTTTTGGTGGTGGACAAGCATACTTAACATTAACCGGTGAAGACTTACTCGATACTGGTGTTACGATAATGGCAAGGCCACCAGGCAAAAAAAATAGTACGATTCATCTATTATCTGGTGGAGAAAAAGCGCTGACCGCATTATCATTAGTGTTTGCTATTTTTAGACTTAACCCAGCACCATTTTGTTTATTGGATGAAGTTGATGCACCGTTAGATGACGCTAATGTCAGCCGATTTTGTAATTTGGTGCAAGAAATGTCGAAAACTGTACAATTTATATATATAAGTCACAATAAAATAGCAATGGAGATGGCATCACATTTAACAGGTGTTACTATGTTTGAACCTGGAGTTTCACGTATGGTAGCAGTTGATATTGATGAAGCTGTCGCGATGTCAGAAGCATAAAAAGAAAGTAAAAGAATAGGTTAGGTAATGGAAGGTAATTTCAGAAACACATTAATTATTATCAGTGCTATTGTGATAGCAGCCATTTTTATTCATGGTTACTGGACTATTAGAAAACAAAAAAATCCTTATAAGTTGAAAACGAAAGATGAACCTGTGACATCTGAGTCGCGAGGCTTTGACGGCTCTGGTTTTGATCAAGACGGGGTGAGTAAACCTAAAGTCATTGGTAATAATCCAAAGCATGATGAAAGTACGCTCAAGTCGCATACCGTCGAAGATGGTGAAGCGTTTCATACCGATAAGCCGATGCCTGATAATGTCCCGCTGGCGGCATTTGAAGAAAAAGAACAAGGGCTTAACTTTGGCGCCTTACTAAATGAAACCGAAGAAGTGCCTGAGCACTTAAAACAGCAGGCGTTGTCTGACGCGCCAGATTATGCTGATGAAGATAACTATGGGAAAAATTTTTTTCCTGAATCGGCAGAATCAGAAACAGAAGAAAAGTTAGCAAACCCAGAGACCGCAAAACCTATTTCCAAGCCGCTTTATCAAGAGCCCGTAACTCAGGCTAAACCTAAAGTTGCAGTGGCGTCATCGGGTATTCCAAAGAAGAATACACGCAAAGCAGCAATTAAGCGTAACCAAATGGAAATCAATTTTGGAGACGAAGCGGTAAAAGATATGCCGAGCATGTCAGCAACGGAAGAGAAAGTTGCTGAAAAAGCCGTTGAAATAGCACCACAGGTTATTGTGCTTTCCGTTGTTATGCCTGAAGGGCAAGCTATGTCAGGGGCTGCTTTGTTGCCAACATTATTAACTTTGGGTTTAAAGTATGGTGAAATGAATATTTTTCATCGTCATCAAGACAATGCTGGTAACGGCCAAGTCACCTTTAGTTTAGCTAATATGATGAATCCTGGTACCTTTGACCTTGATGATATTGAAAATTTTAGCACGCAAGGTATTACCTTATTTATGACCTTGCCAAATACCGGTGATGCATTTGAAGTATTTGAAAACATGTTAAATGCTGCGAAACAGTTAGCGGTTGAGTTTAAAGCGCAATTACTTGATGACAAACGTAATGTGATGACTAAACAAGCAGAGCAGCATTACACGGGGATTATTCGCGAATTTGAACGTAAAAGCCGTATTGGTTCACACTAGTTTCGTTCTATCATCATATCAATAGGGCAGTTTTCTTAAACACTACTGCCTTGTTGAATCAAATTATTCTCATCACCTTAAAATAATCTAAAGTTAATTAACTATGTCTGAGCAAGTATATGTCTGAGCAAGTAACCATTAATCGCATCGCTGAAATTTGTCAGCTAATTCATCAATACAATCATCAGTATTATGTGCTTGATGAACCGAGTGTCCCTGATGCGGAATACGACAGATTAATGCGTGAGTTGCTCGCTTTAGAAACTGAATTCCCACAATTAAAGACACTAGACTCGCCAAGTCAAAAAGTCGGCGGAATAGCACTTAAATCATTCAGCCAAGTGACCCATCAATTACCGATGTTATCACTTGATAATGTATTTTCTCCTGACGAGTGGCAGGCTTTTGTTAAGCGTATTAAAGACCGTTTGAAATCTGAGCATGACTTTGCCATTTGCGCCGAGCCTAAGTTAGATGGTTTAGCGGTAAGTTTACGTTATGAAAATGGTGTGTTTGTTCAAGCCGCTACCCGTGGTGACGGTAGTGTTGGCGAAAATATTACTGAGAATGTTCGCACAATAAAGTCAATTCCGCTGCGCTTACAGGGGAGTGGCTATCCTGATATTCTAGAAGTTCGTGGTGAAGTTTTTATGCCAAAAGCGAGTTTTGAAAGCTTAAACCAGCAAGCGATTAAAAAAGGTGAGAAAGGCTTTGCTAATCCGCGTAATGCGGCCGCAGGGAGTTTACGGCAATTAGATTCCAAAATTGCTGCTAAGCGTAACCTTGCTTTTTACGCTTATGGCATAGGTTTTGTTGGCGCAAGTGAAACTAATAACGACGAAGGTATTGATGAAACTTGGTTGGCTAATTCGCACTATCGACGTTTGTGCCAAATCAAAGCACTCGGCTTGCCTATGTGTCCTGAGGTTAAGTTACTCGACAATGCTGAGCAAGTAGCAGCGTTTTATCAAGATATTTTGCAACAACGCGATACTTTAAGTTATGAAATTGATGGCACAGTCTTCAAAGTTGATGATATCGAGTTACAAGAGCAGCTCGGTTTTGTTGCACGAGCGCCACGTTGGGCGACAGCTTATAAATTCCCAGCACAAGAAGAGTTAACATTACTTGAAGCCGTTGACTTTCAAGTAGGTCGTACCGGAGCAATTACCCCGGTAGCACGTCTTAAGCCGATATTTGTTGGCGGTGTTACCGTTAGCAATGCGACATTACATAACCAAGATGAAATCAATCGTCTAGGCATACAAATTAACGACACTGTGATCATTCGCCGTGCTGGCGATGTCATTCCACAAATTGTTAGCGTTGTACTCGACCGTCGTCCTGAAAACGCGCAGGTTATTAATTTTCCAAATGAGTGCCCGGTCTGCCAATCAGCCGTAATGAAAGCAGAAGGTGAAGCCGTATTGCGCTGTACTGGCGGTCTGTACTGTCAGGCACAGCGAAAAGAAGCCATTAAACATTTTGCCTCTCGTAAGGCGCTTGATGTTGATGGCTTAGGCGATAAATTAGTTGAGCAATTAGTTGATGAAGGCTTAATAAAAACACCTGCGGACTTATTTAAGCTAACAGAGCTAGATGTTAGTACCATGGAACGTATGGGGAAAAAATCAGCGGACAACCTGATTAACGGACTCTTAGCAGCTAAAACGACGACATTAGCTAAGTTTGTTTATGCCTTAGGTATTAGAGAAGTTGGTGAAACCACGGCTTCAAATTTAGCTTTTTACTTTCTAACCTTTGATGCCATTAAATTAGCGACTGAAGAGCAATTGCAAAAAGTACCTGATGTTGGCGTTATTGTGGCAAAAAACATTGTTAACTTTTTTGCACAAAGTCATAACGTTGAAGTTGTTGAAGAGCTTGAATCGATCATGTCTTGGCCAACGATCGAAGTTAAAAGTGATGATGAGTTACCATTGAAAGATCAAACTTTTGTGCTGACAGGAACATTAAGTCAAATGGGCCGCAATGAAGCAAAAGCAGCATTACAAGCACTAGGCGCAAAAGTATCAGGTAGTGTTTCTGCTAAAACACATTATTTAGTTGCGGGTGAAAAAGCAGGCTCCAAACTTACTAAAGCACAAGATTTAGGTGTGGCGGTATTGACTGAAGATGAAATGATTGTGCTGATTAATGCATAACTAATACTTAGTTAGTCCTTGGTTAGTCCTATGGCATATAAAGTTAATAGCGCAAAATGGTTTGGCGCTTTTAGCACTAATTTAACGCTATAACCCAAACCATAAGCTGGTTTCATTTGAGTAATTTTTAGAGGCTTTATGAACGAATTGTTAATTGAAGTAGGACAATGGTTTCGCGGTTATCAATACCAAACTGCGATGGCGATTGTTGCGACAGTATTAGTGATATTTGGCAATGACATTAATAATGTTGTCCGTAAGCTTGTTGCTAAGCAACACTTTATTGTGCGGTGTTTAACCTTTGTCGCTGTTTGTGCTTTTGGTTATGGCTTGTTAACTATTTGGTTAACTAAGCTATTAGCTCAACAGTTAGCTGCCGTGCCCACTTATTATGTTTTTCCATTAGTGTTAAGCATTTTTATGCTCTTAGGGGCTTATGCGCAAAAACACCGGCATATATAAAATTGACTAATCTTATTTTTTACCAAAGAGCTTTATACAGTCGCTAAGCGTACGAATGCATAGATGAATAATATAATTGGTAGTGGCAATAAAATTGTAAATAGTAAGGCTTCACACCATTCAATTGTGCGGTAAAATTGCTGCCATTTTGGACTGTTTTCTCGACTTGATGGCAAGACCTGAAAGAAAAAAATAAAAGCGCTAATAACTAAGCTTTCTATGGCGGTAAATAAAATAAATATTGCTAGCCAGACCAATGGGCTTGGGGTATTGAGCTGTATCTGGCTTTGTAACAAAGTAAACAAGCAGAAAAAGAATGCGCTCCAAGCTAACAATTGCCACTTAAAACGTGACAAAGATATGGCGATATAATTAAACAGCTCGGGGCTAACAGGTGGTTGCATTAGAAAAATAATACTTCGATTTACTTTAACAAATTATACCTTCAGTATATCGTTTAATGTTGCTAATTGTCAGCGTCAAAAAGATAAATACCAAGTTTAAATTTATTGATACTGGTAGGTTAAGATGTACTAAGTGCTAATGAATTAACATTAATACCAATTCCATTAAGTTTGTGATCTTGTTGTGCGTAGGAAAAATAAACCAAGGCAAGGCGCTCGATTGATTAGGGTATGGATGCCTGTAAGTAGAGCAATGCAGGAGCAATTGTCGAGCAATAGCTAGCTATTGTGATTAAGAGCACAGGTTTTTAGTTCCAAACAAAACCTAAATACTCATATCCATGTGAGCAACGCAGTCTTGGATTATTTTAACCAGCACAAGTGGGCAATAATTTAATGAAATTGGTATAACTAGCACAAAATAGCTAATAAAATAATTAACATTGAGAATACTATGATTAGAAAGCCAGTAATAAGTCAGGTTTTTTGTGCTGCTTTAATTGCATCACCTGTTTTAACGAATACAAGTTTTGCTTTCGCGACGACGCTTGCAGAGCATTTGCTTGAGAAGAATGAAAAGGTATCAGTCATTGAAGGACACTCTCAAGCCCAGCCAACACCAGAACACTTATCTGTCGCGACAACTGCAACAATTGAAAGTCAGGCAACAACAGTGCAGTTACCAGCAGCTAAAAAAGCCAGCACGTTAGCTAGAGCAATGTCAAAAAATGCGATTAAAAAAAAGCAAGAAAATGTAAATTTCGAAAAAACCTTATTACTTGATATTAGTGAGTTGCAAGACAGTACGGGTTTAGTTTATTTAGGTGGCAAAGTTTCAGAAGCTGAACTGAGTTCTTATTTATCGCAGCTAAAAGATGAATTAGGTAAAGAGCAATTTTCTACTTATCGAGGACATCAAGCTGCGCGTGATCATCAATCTTTTCATGTTACTTTGGTAAACCCTTACGAATATCAAACCATAAACAAAGAAAAATTAAAAACTTTACAAAAAATTCGTGTCACCTTACATGGCTTAGGCAAGGCCGAAAAAGATAATAAGACTAGTTATTTTGTGGTGGTGTCTTCAGGCGATGGACAATTTATGCGCCAAAATTTATTGTTAAAAAATAAAGACTTCCATATAACCTTGGGCTTTAATCCTAATGACGTTTACGGAGTAGGAAAAGGTCGAGACACGCTAATCAAGAAATAAATTTCATTACTTTTAATTTAAGGATTTGTGATAAATTTGTGATAACTCTGTGAAAGTTTAGCAATGTTTCCTTTGCATACTGAATGTGAAATCATTTAGTCATCAAGGGAAACTTATGAAACTTTTTAAAGCAGCGTCGGCTATTGCATTGGCTTGTTCAAGCTCAGCGTTAATGGCACAAACTATAGATATTCAAATTACTAACCTCACTCATGCTCAACACTTTACACCTCGTTTAGTGATAGCGCATGACAGCACTGTTGATGCGTTTGAGCCGGGGGTTGAAGCATCATCCGCATTAGCATGGCTTGCCGAAGCTGGTGTTATTGATGATGCGCAAAACCCCGCATCTTCTGGTCAAAACTTTGAAGCACTTTTAGGGCCAACTGATACAGACAATACTTCAAATACTTGGCATCGTTTTGGCAATTTAGTTCCGCCTTCAATGTCCGTAAGTTATCCATTCGATACGATGGATAAACCTTATCTTTCTATTTTGTCGATGTTGGTTCCAACCAATGATGCATTTGTTGGCTTAGATAGTATTAAGATTCCAACCACACCAGGCACTTACACATACATGTTACATGCCTATGATGCAGGTACAGAATTAAATGACGAACTAAATAGCACACGAACTGATATCGTTGAGCAAGGTGGTACTCCGCTTGGTGGCTATGGGGCTCCAGGAGTTGCTGGTGTAGGTGCTTCTCCTGTGCCATTAGGTGTTGGTGGTACCGGTGTTGCAGTAAAAGTAGGTTTTGCACAAGATGGCACAGCAATTGGTGCTAATGAAGTGGTTGATGGTACCGATGGTCCAGTGCATATTCACAGAAATGTTTTAGGTGATACTAGCCTAACCGATGGCGCTAGTGATTTACAGTCAACGGAACACCGTTGGTTGAATCCTGTTGCTCGAGTAACTATTACTATCCCAGCACCTTAATTTAGGGAGAATAGATCATGAATATGAACAAAATAAGTTTAGCTATGCTGCCTATGATTGCAGTGCTAGCAACGGGTTGTGGCGGTGATGACGGAAGCAATGGTGCTGCGGGTGCTGCAGGCGCTCCAGGTTTTGATGGTACTAAT
>PJEL010001263.1_pt1 | contig 26459 bp, 26 predicted proteins | sample 1853271 | NCBI WGS metagenome assembly PJEL01 (sample SAMN08108733, study PRJNA415343) | Invertebrate metagenome, whole genome shotgun sequencing project. | host: Globobulimina | place: Sweden: Gullmar Fjord | collected 2015-08
GGCATCGAGGACGGACGCCTTCTGAGCCATGTCGGTCGGCCGACCGAGCCGGACGTCGTGCCCTTCGACGCTGGCAACGATCCCGTCGCCCTCCGTTCGGATCCTGATTCCGGCTTGTCGCTCCTCCGAGAGGTGATCGATGAAGTCAAGTGCTCCGAGCACGGCGATGTCAGCGATTAGGTCGCCGGGCTCAAGCGACCCTTGGTCGATGGCAACCAGAGCATCGGAGTCACCTGGTTGGGAGACGACCGTGATTGCTCCCCCATCGCGCCCAACGAGCAGCCACTGTTCTCCTGCAAGTACTGAAGCCAGCGGCGTGCGTTCGGTGACCTCGATCGTGACCGAGCCCGGCCACTCGACCGTGACGTCAACGGCTTTGACCCAGGGATCTGTGAGGACTGCCGCTGCAATCGCATTCCCATCGACATCAATCGTTGGTGTTCCAACGTCCATACCAAGTTCGACAACAGCGGAGCGCGGATCCGATTGTTCTGCGCCCGAGACCTCGACTTCCCTGATGGACAGAACAGGGGAACGGATGAGCCACATCGCTCCGAGGACCAGGGCAATGACGACGATGACCAGCAAGATCCACTTGAGACGCTTACGTGCTCGGTCTTCGGAGACAGACTTTCTCCGTTCAGCGACTCGCGGTTCCATCACGGTCATTCGTTCTCTCCGCTCGACGCAAATGCTCCGACGAAGCGTATCTCGGGTTCCAGTGTGATCCCTGTCATTGCGAGCACTCGCGACCGGATCTCGAACACGAAGTCATGGATGTCTGAAGCCGTGGCTTCGGCCGTCGCGACCATGAAATTGGCGTGGACCGGTGAGACCTGGACCGGACCGATCGATGTCCCCTTCAGCCCGCAGCGGTCGATAATCGCACCTGCGGCCTCGGTCCGAGGATTCTTGAAGACGCTTCCCGCATTGAGTGTGCCGCCTGGCTGATGCTCCTTGCGCCACCGGGTGATCGAACGGATGGATTCTGATAGCTCAGAGGCGTCGCCTGGCACGGTTAAGAACGTCGCCTGAACGACCATCTCGGCGTCTGTGAGGTCGGAGTGGCGATACGAAAGTCCGAGACTGTCGGCGCCCCTGGTTGATACTGATCCTGAGTCGAGGTCAATCACGACGGCCTCGAGCAACACAGATGCAGTGTCAGATCCATGTCCTCCTGCGTTCATCCGAACGGCACCGCCCACTGACCCGGGAATGCCGACATAGAACTCGAGCCCCGCTTTCCCTGCAGCAGCCGCTGTACGGGCGAGAAGGGGTAGCGCCACCCCCGCACCGGCGACGATGCGATCGGGATGCGTCTCATCGATCGCTCCAAAGGCGCCACCGAGCCGAATCACGAGTCCGTCGATGCCATCGTCAGAGATGACGACGTTGCTTCCGCGGCCGAGCGCGACGATATCGGTTCCCTCGGGTACGAATTCCAGAATGGACCTCAACTCTTCGAGATCGGCCGGTTCACAGAACCATTTGGCCGAGCCACCAACTTTGTATGTCGTGAGCCGTCCGAGGGGCACGTCCGTCCGCACGGAGACATGCTCGATCATGATCTCGCCTGGATGGCCAGCGCAATCGACTGTGCCGCTGACGTGATGTCGCCCGCTCCAAGCAGAACCACGGTGTCGCCTGGTTCAGCGATGCCAGCCACGGTGTCGGCGATGTCTGTCATGCTCGGCACGTAGGTCGTAGGCACTCCGGCAGCCATGGCCGCTGCGGCCACGATTCCTCCGGACACGCCAACAATCGGTTCCTCACCGGCCGCATACACGTCCGTCACGACGACGCTATCCGCCATGGCAAGCGGCTCTCCGAACTGTGGACCGAGATCCGCAGTCCGCGTGTATCGATGCGGTTGGAAGACTGCAACGACCCGTCCCTCGGTCCCGAGAGCGGCCGCACTGATCGTCGCGGCAACCTCCGTCGGGTGATGGGCATAGTCGTCGACGATCGTGATATCGGAGACCTTGCCTCTGATCTCGTATCGTCTTCTGACACCAGCGAAATCGATGAGCGTGGCGCCTGCTGATTCAACGTCGTATCCGAGCTCACCGATCAGGGCGAGCACGCCTGCCGCGTTCGAAGCGAGATGCGCACCTGGCTTGCCGAGCGCGACCACTACATCGCTGTCGCTACCAACAAGCCGAAATTCCTGACCGCTGGCGACGTGGCGATGATCGACAATCTGCCAGTCAGATCCGGGCGAAAACCCGAACGAGACAAGCGGAACACGTTGGTCAAGCCGTCTGACTCCGGGATCGTCGATGCACCCAACCAGCGGACCAGAGATCCTGCCTGCGACCTGTGCGAAGGCATCCTCGAGGGCCGCAACTGTCCCGTAGTAGTCAAGGTGGTCTGCCTCGATATTCATGACGAGCCCGGCTGCGAGGTCAAGGTGTCTGAACGTTCCGAAAGCCTCGTCTGCTTCAAGAACGAAGAGATCGTCTGCACCAAGATGCGCACCTGTGTTGAGGCCGATCATCTCTCCGCCGACGAGAAAGCTCGGATCGAGCCCCAGTCCACGGAACGCAGCAACCGCTAGCGCCGTGGATGTGGTCTTGCCGTGTGTTCCCGCGAGGCCGACGGTGTTCATGCGTCCCGTCAACGAGGCGAGGAGATGCGGTCGCTCCCACACGGGGACGGAAGCAGCGAGTGCGGCCACAACCTCTGGATCCCCCTTCGGCACTGCTGAAGAAGCCACAACGAGACCGGCTGCCCCAACGGATTCAGGCCGATGGCCAACCCACGTCTCTACTCCGACGTCTGCGAGCGAATCAAGCATTCGGCCGGGCTTGACATCAGATCCGGTGACCGTGTGTCCGAGCTGACTGAGGAGCTTCGCAAGACCGGACATGCCCGCTCCCCCAGCTCCGATTATGTGGACGCGATCCGGTATGACTTCACTCGTGGTCACGGGCCAACTCCAATACTCTTTCGGCAACAGCGTCAGCCACACCAACATGGCGGGACGCGATTGCGGTGTCAGCCATTTCCCTCCGTCGTGGCTCGTTGCCTGCGAGATCGAACACGTCGGCGACGATCTCATCTCTGAGATCCTGTGACCTCAGAATGGCTCCGCCTGCTTCAACGAGGTCTGTTGCGTTCAGCCCTTGGTATCCCTTGCCAGCAGGCAGTGGGACGATAATCGCCGGGGTCGCGGTTGCGTGCAGCTCAGACACGGTGAGGGCACCTCCTCGTGACACAACAAGATCACAAGCCGCGTAGAACCAACGCATCTCACTCTCGAACGGCACCACTGTCCACCCATCGACCCCTGTAGATGCGTTGTTCACGGCGTCAATGTGTGGTGCACCTGTCAGATGAAGAATCTCGAAGGTCCGCGAGGGATCCGTTGCGATCTGCAGTGCAATGTCGTTGAGCGCTGCCGCTCCGAGACTTCCACCGAATACGCCGACAACAGTCGCGTCCATCGGAATCTGATACCGCGATCGAGCATCCTCCACCAAGGCGTTGCGGTCGAACGACTCGAACTCCTCTCGCAGGGGGTTGCCGACGAGAACCGAACTCTTGAACTTCGCCATTGCGGGTTCGAATGCCACGAACACCGTGTCCGCGCTCGGAGCGAGCAACCTATTGGCCACGCCAGGCACAGCGTTCGCTTCGTGGATGATCAGCGGAATGTTGGTGCGATTCGCCGCCCGCCCTGCCGGGCCCGCGACATATCCACCGAACACGACCATCGCGTCGATGCCTTCGTCCCTGATCACGTCAGAGATCACCGCGGTTGCACGTCTGATCTTCAGAGGGAGCGAGAAGTTGTCCGTCGAGAGAGATCTCCTGATGCCATGTATCTCCACCGGAACGAACGGGTATCCGGCCGCCGGAACGGTGTCGGCCTCCATCCGGTCGCCACCAAAGAAGATGATTTCCTCCTTGGAAAGGCCAGACCGGCCGAGCGCATCAGCAACGGCGAGCGCGGGAAAGACATGGCCTCCTGAACCCGCCGCGGCGATACCGACCTTCATGACCGATCGACGCGGTCTGATGCCCGCGAGATGCTCAAGAGGACGCCGACGGCTGCGAGGTTCGCGAGCATCGCGTTCCCTCCTGCGGAGATGAACGGCAGCGGCACGCCCGTGATGGGCAGCACCGCGACAACACCACCGATATTCACAAGTGCCTGAATGGTGAGCCAGGACACAATTCCTACGGCAAGCAATCTTCCGTACATGTCTGGTGCCCGATACGCGATGGACACACCAACAATCGCGACGAGAGCGAACAGTGTTATGACGATGAACGCTCCCGCGAATCCTGTCTCCTCGCCAATGATGGCGAAGATGAAGTCCGTGTGTGCGTTGGGAAGCCACAGCCACCGAGCCCTGCTCTGGCCGAGTCCCACGCCGAACATCCCGCCGGTACCGAGGGCGACCATTGATTGAACAGCCTGCAGACCTGCACCCTGTGCGTTAGCGAATGGGTCCCGGAATCCGAGGAGTCGCGCCTTCCTGTATTCGGCTGACATCGCGAGCACCGTCATCGTGAGGGCACCGAGGCCGGCCATGGAGAGCACGAACCGCAGCGGCACCGTCGATGCAGCCAACACCACGAACGCTGGCACGACGATGAGGAGAATGTTGCCGAAGTCTGGCTGGGCAAGCAGCAGGAGCGAGACCGTGCCGAGGATCGCCGCCACCGGAAGGAACACGTGCCGAATGTCGGACACAAGCGCATCCTTCTTGGTGAGCACTGCGGCCAGAAGGCTTAGGGTCGCGAATTTGGCGAACTCTGCAACCTGGAAGGTGACCGGACCTATCTCGATCCAGCGGGTAGCTCCGCCCCTTTCGTCTCCGATGATCAGCGTGACAACCAGACCGACGACCACAGCTGTGTAGATGGGCAGGGCGAACTTCTGCCACACGTGGTACGGAATGAACGATGTGATGACCATGGCCGCGACTCCAACGCCGACCCACAACATCTGTTTCGTGAAGAGTTCGAACTGATCAGCGTTCGCTGTGATCGACACGACTGATGAAGCACTCAGCATTGCTCCAAGTCCGATCGTCACGAGCATCGCCACCGCCACGAGAAGGAAAACGGACCGACGACTTCCTGCCGAGCGGATCTTCTCCTGCGTTCGCGGGTGACGTCGTGTCCCTGCTTGCCTGGCTGCGTCGTGGTGCGAGCTGGTCGTTTGTGTCATGCCGCGGTCCCCTTCGGCTGTTTCACCATGCGCTGAAACTCGTCGCCGCGTTCAGCGTAGGAGGAGAACTCGTCGAAACTGGCGCACCCAGGGCTGAGCAAGACGGTGTCGCCCACAGCTGCGACCGCACGGGCCGCCGAAATGGCTGCGCCGAGCGTGCCAACAACCGTGACGTCTGACTGGGCGTCACGTCCGATCTCAGGTCCGGCCTCGCCAAACGCAATGAGTTCGGACACACCAGCGAGACGCGTGATGGGTGACAGATCGAGTCCCTTGTTCTGGCCGCCGGCGAGAAGGATGACCGGTGCGTGGGCAGCAACCGCAGCAACGGCGGCGTGTGGATTGGTTGCTTTGGAGTCATCGATCCAGGTGATTCCGTCATGGGTCTCAACGACCTGCCTCCGGTGGGCCCCCGGAACGAACGAGCCAATCGTCTCGGCAACCCCTTCAACCGTCGCGCCACAGGCCAGCGCGACGGTACCGGCAACGACGAGGTCGAAGAGGAACGACGGATCGCTGATGGGCGCACTGAACTCGTGGCCACTGATGATGACGCGCCCATCGAGCACTCCGTTTCCCTGCTCAGGAACACCAGAAGCAGAGCACGGCACAAGCGTGCACTGCGCTCGTGAAACCGCGTTGACCACGTTCTGGTCTTCGACGTTGTATGCGAGGGTCGCGTCGGATCCCATGTCTTTGAAGATTTGCGCTTTGGCATCTGCGTAGGCAGCGAACGTGCCGTGCCAGTCAAGATGATCCGGCGCGATATTCAGGAGCGCGGCAGCGATAGGGACCGATCGACCAAGGAACCGAAGCTGATAAGACGACAGCTCCAACACCAGCAGATCACCGGTGTCGTCAGCGATGTCCGACACCGCAGAACCCACGTTTCCTGCCCCGATCGCCCGCACACCTGAGGCACGCAGCATCTCTGTGATCAGCTCTGTAACGGTGGTCTTGCCGTTGGTTCCGGTCACCGCAATGAACGGCATGTCAAAGTGTTGGAGAGCGAATCCGGCCTCCGTTATAACTTCGATGCCGGCCTCAAGAACATCCGCGATTGGTGGTGCGACCTCGGGGAACCACGGTGATGCAACGACCAGGTCGATTCCGTCGAGGTGCGAGGTATTCCACTGCTTCGGCAGCACAGAGACACGACCGACGAGGTCGGCGGGCGGGTCAGCAACCTCAGCGTCGTAGACCGCCACCTCAGCTCCATCCGCGAGACTCATCCTCGCTGCCTGGGCAAGACCGCGAAGGTTGGTGCCCAGGATGAGCGTCCTCATGGCGAAATCGATCCAGGTCCAGAGACCCAGTCGCCGTAGAAGAGGCCAACCCCCATGGCCACCGAGATGCCTGCCAGGATCCAGAATCTGACGATCACCGTGGTTTCTGGCCATCCCTTCATCTCGAAGTGATGATGAATGGGCGCCATTCGGAACATGCGTCTACCGAAGCCTCTGAAGGAGATGATCTGGAGTATGACAGACACAGTCTCCATCACGTAGAGGCCTCCGATGACGATGAGGAGGAGTTGCGTGTTCGTGAGAAGCGCTAGAGCGGCGATCGCGCCACCGATGGCATGGGATCCCGTATCGCCCATGATGATGTCCGCCGGCGCGGCGTTCCACCACAGGAACGCGAGCGCGGCGCCGAGGATGGCAGCGGAGAACACGGCAATATCGAGCGCACCATCTACCTCGTAGAACCCGAGCTGGTCTCGTGACTGCCAGAACGCTATGAGAACGTACGCACCAAATACGAGCGCGCTTGACCCTGCAACGAGCCCGTCAGCGCCGTCCGTAAGGTTCACACCGTTCGCAGTCGCCGTGAGCATGAACAGGACAAGCCCGAAGAAAAGCACAGGTCCGAGGTCGATTCCGAGAGGTCGTGCGAACGACAGCTCTGTGCTCACGCCTGCTTCAGCCGCTCCCCATGCAAAAGCAGCGGCAATCAAGAGCTGACCACCAAACTTCCAGCGCTTCGAGAGCCCTTCGTTCCGTTTGCGGGCGAACTTTGCGAAGTCATCCGCAAAACCGATCATCGCCATCCCGACGAGCGCGAACAACGCGAGGAGCGCCTTGTCGCTCATCGGCTGGGTTGTGATCCCAAAGCCCTCATCGAGGGTGAACACCTTGACGTGGGCAAGCAGATACGCGAGAACAGTGCCGGTGACGATGACGACACCGCCCATCGTGGGCACACCCTGCTTGTGCATGTGGCCTTCGACCTCTGACTGGATGAACTGACCGATGTTGCGGCGGCGAAGGAACTTGATCGCGACTGGCGTAGCGAACATCACGAGCACGAATGCGATGGCCGAAGAGAGCAGTAGGGAGATCACGTTGCAGCGACTTCTATCAGATGGAGAGCCAGTCGTTCGAGGCTGGCTGCACGCGAGGCTTTCACGAGCACAACGTCTCCCGGTTCGATGATGTGCGCAAGCGTATCGGCTGCATCCTCAATATCGGTGGCTTTGCGGGCCACTCCCGGGTATCCAATAGCGTACCCGTGGTCAGACCCGACAACCACCAGCTCTGCAAAGCCGAGGCTTCCAACCAGCTCCCCCATCCGTCGATGCTCGTCTCCACAGACATGTCCGAGCTCAGCCATGACACCGAGCACGGCGATGTGCCGTCCATTCATTCCGGCGACGGTCTCAAGCGCACTGGCAACGGACTGTGGGTTGGCGTTGTAGGCGTCATTCACAACGGTGAATCGGCCTTCGTGCACATCCATCCGCCATTCCGATCCCGACGCAATATCGAGACGTCCTATGAATTCTCCGATGTCGAAATCGAGGGCAGCAGCGACACCGACGGCAGCTGCAGCGTTGATGGCCTGGTGAATCCCGGAGAGAGCGAGAGAGACGGTATGGACCGATCCATCGACATCAATTGTGAACGTCGGCCTCCCGAGATCATCCGTAGTGAGGTCCGATACCGCCACATCAGCGTCGGCATCTCCGAAGGTGATCGTGGAGTGATGCCCATCGCGTCGGAGGGATTCCTCATCGACCGGCAACACGGCGACTCCTTCGCTCTCAAGCGCCTCCACCAGTTCAAACTTCGCATCCGCAAGACCTTTGGTCGAACCGAAGGTCTCAAGGTGTACTACGCCGAGGTTGGTGATCACCGCAACATCTGGACGCACCATCGGAGCAAGCCATCGAATGTGACCCCGCCCCCGCGAACCGACCTCAACAACGAGAAACTTCGCGTCAGGTGGCGTGGCGAGAACCGTCAGCGGCACGCCGATTTCGTTGTTGAACGATCGTGGTGACGCCCAAGCGCCATCGAGTCCCGCAGCAAGGAGGTCTTTCGTGGACGTCTTGCCTGTCGACCCAGTAACCGCGATCACCGGAATGGCAAGTTCATCTCTTCGCTTGATGGCCAAGGCTGCGAGCGCGTCGCCCGTTGAATCCACCTCAATGCGCGGTTCAGCTTCGATCCCGGAATCCTTGTTGACAACCACCGCAGCGGCCCCGCGCGTAATCACATCTGATGCGAACGCATGACCATCGAACGACTCGCCTGAGAGCGCCACAAAGAGATGATCCTGAACATCTCCCCGACTGTCCGTCGTGACTGCTCCGATGGTTCTGCTGTCGCCACCAATGAGGTCTCCCGAAACCGCTGCTGCTGTGTCAGCGAGCGTCCATCCGAGGAATACAGCGCTCATGATGGCTGCCAGCCGCTGAGACGAAGGGCTTCTCTTGACTCAACCCGATCGTCGAGCGGCACGATGTCAGCCCCGATATCTTGTCCCTGTTCGTGGCCCCTGCCAAGAATCACGACGACGTCGCCTGCAACGGCTTCCGCGACTGCGTATCGAATGGCATCCTTGCGGTCGATAATCGTCTCGACGTCAGAGTTCGGATGCGCATCGGCACCCATACGAACCTCATTCGCAATCACCACAGGGTCCTCGCTCCTTGGATTGTCCGTGGTGACGATCGTCAGATCGGAGAGTCCCGCGGCTGTCTCCCCCATGATGAAACGTTTGTCCTTGTCCCGGTCACCGCCGGCTCCAACCAGAGCGATAAGTCGTCCTGAGGTGATCGCCTGCAACGATCCGAGCACGACGGCTATCGCATCAGGTGTGTGCGCGTAATCGACGATCACCGTGAACGGTCCGTCGTGTGCAATGACCTCCATGCGTCCAGAAATCGGATGGATTTCCGACAGTGCTGCGGCGATGGTCGCGAGGTCAACGCCGAGGTCCAACGCCATGCCTGCGGCGATGAGGGCGTTCGAGAGATTGAAGCCGCCCACGAGGGGCAGCGAAACGGAAGCAGATGAATCCGTTGATACAAGGTCGAAGGTGACGCCTCTCGACGAGCTGATCACGTTTGCCGCACGTACGTCTGCCTCGACTTGGGCAGAGACCGATGTGTACGCGAGCGTCGTGTTGGATGCGAGACGAGCGCCCCATGGGTCGTCGATGTTGACGACGCCTCGACCAGAAATGGCCGGGTCGAAGATTCGCTTCTTGACACCGAAGTACGACTCCATGTCACCATGAAAGTCGAGATGATCCTGGGAGAGGTTCGTGAACCCGACGACCGAGAATCTGACCGAGTCGGTTCGGTGCAGTGCGATAGCGTGCGACGAGACCTCCATGAGCACCGCGGCACATCCGGAGTCACGCATCGTTGCAAGGATCCGCTGAAGATCGGTCGCTTCCGGAGTTGTTCGTGCGGTCGGGATGGGAGTATCTCCGATCCGGGCGCCAAGGGTTCCGACGACGCCGACCGGAGTTCCATGAGCGCCAAGTATCGCCTCAAGCATGTGCACGACCGTCGTCTTCCCGTTCGTACCCGTCACTCCGGCAACCACGAGCGACGCGTCCGGCTCCTCAAACACGGCTCGAGCGGCAGGCGCCATTGCGAGGCGCGTATCGGGTACAACGATTTGGGCAACATCTACGTCGTGTGGGGACTCGACGAGAAGTGCTGATGCGCCCCGCTCCAGGGCATTCGTAATGAAGTCGTGCCCGTCGTGCCTTTCGCCGCGGATCGCAACGAACAGCGTCCCAGGGCGTACCTGTCTGGAGTCGTGCGTGATATCGGACACAGCAACCGGGGGCCCGACGACATCGCTGACGTTGTCGAGACTGTCCGCGACGTGGCTGAGTTGGACACCCATGCCAGACATTTCAGTCCCGATCTGGAGTTACGCCAAGCTGGTGCAGGGCGTTCTGTGTTATCTCGGCGAACACCGGTGCAGCCGATGCGCCGGCATTGGAAAGATCTGCACCGTCAGCATGGACACCGTGGGGTGAGTCAAGAACGACGACCACGACCACCTGCGGATCGTTGAGGGGGGCCATTCCAACGAACGACGCTGTGGTGGTGTCGTCTGAGTACTCGCCAGCCTCAACATCGAACTTCTGCACGGTCCCTGTCTTGCCACCCGCGGTGTAGTCGGTCATCTTCGCCCTGCGGCCGGTCCCATCTTCTGTCTCGACCACGCGACCGAGCATCCTTCGCATCTCTGTTGCGGCCTCGCTTGAGAGGACACGTCTCGATCGCGGCTTCGTCGTGATGCGTGTTCCGTCAGGTTTGATGATCTCATCAATGAGGTAGGGCTCGGTCCAGATGCCATCGTTCGCGATGGTGGCGTAGACAGCCGCCATTTGGAGCGCCGTCGTGTGGACTCCATATCCGATGGAAATGGATGAACCGCTGGTCGTGTTCCACTGCGACGTGGGTTCGAGCACCCCGTGACGCTCGCCAGCCACATCCAGTCCTGACGGGCTTCCAAGGCCGAAGGCCGTCAGATAGTCGTAGTGGAGGTCGTTTCCGAGGCGACTCTGGATTCCTATCGTGCCCACGTTCGATGAATGGGACAGAACGTCTTGAACTTGCAGCCACGCAGGGTTCCTGCCAACGTCCTTGTACTCGAATTCCCCGACGGTCACTGCTGGCGGGGTGTCTATCGGCGTCTGGGCCGTGACGACACCCTGGTCGATTGCTGCGGCCACGGTTACGGTCTTGAGCGTGGAACCGGGCTCGTACATATCGGATACCGCTCGGTTTCTCAGAGCTGCGGCGGTGACTTCCGACCTGTCGTTCAAATCAAGGCCCGGCCAACTCGCCATGGCCACCACTTCACCGGTTCCAGGGATCATCACTACGATCGATCCACTCTGTGCATTGGTCTTCTGGACAGCCTTGATGAGAGCCTGCTCGGCCGCGAACTGGATCTCTCTGTCGATGGTGCTCACGATATCGCTACCGGCGATTGCGGGTTCCACGAGTACCTCACCCTGGGGAATTGCTGTACCGGTCGGGTCTACCTCGACGATGATCCTCCCAGGACTTCCCTCGAGGTCGGAGTCGAATGTCTTCTCGAGTCCCTCGATACCCACGTTGTCGTCGTGACGCACCAGCCCGATCACCTGAGCAGCCACAGAACCAGCCGGGTAGACGCGAAGCGGTTGCTCCCGGTAGAACACCTTGATGAGTTCGGCCTGGTTGCCTGCCCGCTCCTTCTCTGCTGAGTTCGCGGCCCCAACCGCTTCTTCAACCATGCGCTTCGTTCGGGCATCGACGCGCATCACAATCTCAACGTATCTGCGCCCTTCTTCCTGACCATCGGTCAGCTCAACCACTAGCTCCTCGTACGACTTCTCTGAGAACGGTGAGAGCACAGCTGCCGCGGCCGCTGGGTTGTCAAGCAGCATCGGGTCGACAACCACGTCGTAGCCGTCGATCGTCATCGCCAACTCGACGCCGTCACGGTCGTAGATCGTTCCGCGAGGCGGGTCGATGGATCGCTCCCTGATCCGCTGGTCGAACCCGTACTCGGCGTTCGCAAGTGCTTGGGTTCCCTGGAGGTCAAACAGCCGATATCCGATGCCGCCCCACGCGAGAATGAAGACGAGTCCCACGAGGAGTAATCGGAAGTCCCCTCTCTTCCAGATCTGGGCCTTCATCCCGCGAGGGTGTCTGAGATCGGGATCATGGTCGATCACTGTCCAGGGCTCGAACCGGAACCTCGGGTTGAAGCACCTGTGCGTCCGCTGCACCGAGATCGACCACGATCGCTACCCGTTCATCTGGATAGACGAGTCCGATGCGTTTCGCCTCGCTTGCGATCCGAAGAGGGTCCTGGAGTCGTGCGAGGTCGTAACGCAGGTCGAGCTGCTTCGATTCCTCGACAGCGATTCCGACCTGAAGATTCTCCAGTTCGAATGCGGTTTCGTCGAGGGAGACTCGGAGAAAGATCATGGAGAAGAACACGGCCACGACGGCTATCACAAAGAATAGGAGCGGGAGGACTCTTGGGCCTCGCTCGTTCGAGCGTTCGCCAGCGGCTTCTCGGCTGCGTCTCCGGTACGGTATTGCCTGGGCAGTCATCAGATTCGCTCGCCAACCCGCAGTACAGCGCTGCGTGATCGCGGATTCCGCTCGACCTCTGTTGCTGTTGGTCGTACCGCCTTGGGTGTGAGAATCTTGATGTCGGGTTCGGTATCACAGATGCACACGGGAATGTCCGGGTCACACGTACATGTGATGGCGTGATCAGCAAGTGTCCGCTTTACGATGCGATCCTCGAGCGAGTGGTATGCCATCACCACGAGCCGACCTCGTGGAGTGAGCTTCGCGATGGCTTCTTCCATGAAACGCTCAACTCCGGCGAGTTCGTCGTTGACAGCGATTCGAAGTGCTTGGAAGACCTTCCTCGCAGGATGTCCACCCCGCCGCGCCGGCGCGGGAAGCGACTCAGCAATGCATGTCGCAAGCTCGACCGTATCTCGGAATGGTCGCTCGGCCACGATGGCTGCAGCGATTCGTCTTGCGTTGCGTTCTTCGCCATAGCGCCTGAAGATCTCAGCGAGCGCTTGCTCGTCAGACTCGTCAATGATGTTCGCCGCGGTGCGATCTGCGTCAGCACCCATCCGCATGTCGAGAGGACCCGGTCGGTGGTACGAGAAGCCACGGGCATCAGTGTCGAGCTGGTGCGACGAGACACCGAGGTCACAGAGGATGCCATCGACCTCGTCAGGGAGTTCGTCTGTGTCGAGTACTCGCTCGATGTCGGCATAGTTCGCCTGGACGACGGTGAGTCTTGGGTGATCTGGCGCTCGTTGAACAGCATCCGCATCACGGTCGATGCCAACAATGTGAAGTGATGGATATCGGTCAAGAAGCGCACGACTGTGCCCTCCCCCACCAAATGTTGCGTCGACCAGCCAACCATTGGACGCAGGCTTGAGCCACTCCAATACCTCGGCGAGCATCACAGGATCGTGATACGAGTCGTTGTGTGCTGTGGGCTGATCCATGGTCAGCCCCCCGGAGCGCTGGCGCCAAAGAGGAAGCGGGCGGAGTAAGGGGCCTTCCCGATGGCATCCGGGGGACTGACCGCGAGCCAGCCCACAACGGTTCGTTGATTCGTTTGTGCGTCATATGCCGTCCTCGGTCATTACCTCCTGAATATCGGAGTAGTAGTCATCCGCTTCGGCGGCTACCGACTCCCACGTTGATGTGTCCCAAATCTCGACACGATCCGCAACTCCGACGACGGTTACGTCCTTGGACAGACCTGCGTATGTCCTCAGCGATTCCGGGATCTGACACCGCCCGGTCTTGTCGAGGGATTGGTTCGATGCCGAAGCAAAGAACGATCGTGAGTAGTTGCGTGCCCTTCGATCCGTCCTCGGGAGCTTGAGCACGCGTCGCGCCTCGTCGTCCCACTGACCTATCGGAAAGACGTAGAGGCAGCGTTCCTGTCCTTTTGTCACGACGCAACCATCGTCGAGGCCCGAACGAAACTTGGAGGGCATCACTACCCGTCCTTTCTCGTCGAGCGAATGGCTGTACTCGCCAAGGAACATGTTTCTGCGTCTCCATCATCATGGGGATGTCTCCCACAAGCCCCCACTATGGCCCACTCCATGCCACTTGTCAACACTTTCGCATTGGGATCTGGCTTCTGCGGTCCAAAGCCACCACCCGACCGCCGCTTCATCTGTTCGGACGTGGGTCGCTCTCGTCGGCCATCGGAGATATGCCAGCAATGTGCCGCGAGTCCGTCTACCGTCTACGGTCTAACCAACTCAGGAAGGCCACCCATGCATGTACTGGTTGCTACCGAAGGATGCGCGGATGTAGGCGAAACCGCGAAGTTCGCACACGCTCTCGCCGGTGAAGACGGCACAACGACCGTTGCCACCATCGTTCCCGTGCCGCGCCAGCTGGTCACCCAGCTCAGGGAGCAGTGGGGTGAACCGACGCCAATCGCCGTCGACACCGATGCAGAGTACGTCGGCGCTCCAGGTACAGCTGGTGGGATGGAGCGGAGTTTTCCGGGAGATGATGCGCTCATTGATCAGTACCTCGGCAACAAACGAGTCGAGTACTGCAAGCCGATAGCCACGGCGATTCGCGACCTCGGCGGGACCGCAGAGTCTCTCGCGGTTGAAGGAACGGAGATCTCCAAGCACATCATGGATGTCGCCAACGACATCAGTGCAGATGTGATCGTGATCGGTTCCCACGGCGTCGGCGGCTTTCAGGGCCTCTTGGGATCGACCGGTGCGAAACTGGTCCGACGGGCGAAACGGCCGGTGCTGGTCCTTCGGTAAGCTCGCCTGGATCACCAGCGAGAAATGCCACGCTCTGAGGGTGATTGACCACGCTGAGGGCGTCTGTGATAATCGCAGCAAACGGAGAGACCTATGAAGATTGCAGGCTACGTACGAGAGACACCGGGGAGAACCAATCCGGACACGGCGTTCGCCCAGAGCGAACGCATTCGTCGCTGGGTTCTCGATACGGCAAACGAGCTGATCTCGGTCTGTCAGGATCATCACGCATCATCAGCTCCGACCGATCGCCCAGGATTCAAGGCGCTTGTTGACATCGCTCGCTCCGGTGGAGCTGACGCAGTCGTCGTCGCAAACCTCGCCGCCCTCTCCCCTGACAAGATGACTCAAGAGATCATGATTCAAGACCTCAGGGTGGCTGGCGTCACCGTCATCGCCACCGACGAAGAGGACCTGGAGGTGCTCAGAACAGGTGCCGATGATCACACACGCATGGTCGTGCGCGACATCCTGTCTCGCGTTGACGACTATCGGAGCGCGTATGGGCTCTCTGGTGATGGTGAACCATCCGTCATCGGCACGCCGAATGCTCCCATTATGGCGCCGGCTGCAGAGGTCACCGAGCATGAGGTCACGGACGTTGTGGTGAATCTGATCGCACCGGGTGCCCAGCAGAACGCCAAGTAATCTGACCGAAGACTAGAGCGCCAGCGCCGCCCAGGTGGCACGGCCGAGAGCGAAAGCTCTTCCGGCAGAGACAACAGCCGAGCCGGTCACGAGCGTTCCGTCAGCATCGAGGACGACCATGACAATGTCGACACCATCAACGCGGCGGTCCTCGATCTCGACAACAATCGGATCGGGAGAGTCCGGATCCATGAGTTGAGCAGTTGCCTTCACGACGGCCTTCTCGACACCACCTTCGGTCGACGAAGCCGCCACGGATGTCTCAGTTCCGTCCGACGCGGTCACCGCAATGATGATGCCAGAGCGACCTTCGACGACAGCGATGGAATCAATCCGCGCCACCTGACCGCTTCGCATGCTGTTCGTCGGCTCGTCGACAGGTGGCGTCTCTGACGATTCAACGGATATGGCGCGCCGCGCCTCCACGAAGGGCGGCAAGTTGTTCGGATCCCACGAACGCGAGGGAGCTGGCTCCTCCCCCTGCTCCGAGGATGCAACCGATGGCTGCTCATCCGATTCTTCCGTATCGACGGCGGCTTCGACCGGCTGCGTCAGTTCTTTGTCCGTCAAATCGATGACGGTCCGCTCCGCATCAGAATCACCATCGTCTGATTCGACATCAGCAGTCGACGACGCGACTGAGGGGTCATCTGCAGCAAGCACCGAGACGGGGCGCTGCGATTCGACTGGAGCTGCTTCGGTGGATGCGGGTGCCGGTGCGATCGGGCTATCCAGACCCTCGCCTGGAAGCTGCGTGTCCGTGCCGAGACCGTGAGCGCTCAGAACTCGACGGATAGCGCTACCGACGGCATCCTGATCAGCACCCTGTGCGATTCTGATTCGCAGACCTGCAGGAGAATCGACGGAACCATCCACTTCGGCTCCTTCAACACCCTCTATCCCCAACAGATCGTCCTGTAGTGAACTGTCGACCACCGCGTCTCCTTGCCCTTTGAGATCTCACGCTAAGCGTCTCCAACGAAGATACGAGACAACGTCCTGTGGGGCAAGGGTCATATCGGCGTGTCCATAAGCAGTAGTCACTCGCCACGCAACCACATCCCGATCGGGAATCGGGAGAAACGGGAACCTCTTCCACCATGTCCGCGGGGCAAACTCGAGTACGAATCCGGCCGCCGATGACCATAGCGAGGGCCGGATGAACACCGCCAGGAGTACACGTGGACTGAACATGCTGCCAGCGTAGACAGACATGTGAAACACAAGCGATCGCAGCCCGTGGGCGATGTCCCGTTACCGAAGTTCGCGATATCCGGTAATGTCATCGAGGTCCCAACAGCACAGCTAAGGAGGCAGCGTGCCGGTGACGCCGGATCAACTCGCTTGGTTCGACGAACGCTACAGAGCGATTGTCGAGAACATTGAACGAGTCATTCAAGGGAAACGCGACGCGATCGAACTCGTTGTAACGAGTCTCGTGTCGGAAGGGCATGTGCTCATCGAGGACGTGCCTGGCGTTGGTAAGACGCTGCTCGCCAAGTCACTCGCTCGCTCCATCGACTGCTCCTTTCAGAGAATCCAGTTCACGCCCGATCTTCTCCCTTCTGACGTCACAGGCGTCTCGGTATGGAATAGGGAGAAGGGATCGTTCACCTTCCGCGCAGGCCCCGCGTTCGCGAACGTCCTCCTCGGAGACGAGATCAACAGAGCAAGCCCCAAGACGCAGGCGGCGCTCCTCGAAGCGATGGAGGAACGCCAGATCACGGTCGACGGCGAGACTCGCCTGCTCGATGCACCGTTCATCGTCATCGCGACACAGAACCCGATCGAGCATGAAGGCACATATCCCCTGCCCGAGGCCCAACTCGACCGTTTCATGATGCGGGTCACCATGGGCTACCCCGACCGCGGCAAGGAGCTCGAGATGCTCCAGACCCATGGCGAACACTCCAGCTTCGTCGATCTCAAGCCAGTCGTGCACGCCGAGGACGTTGTTCGCATGGCTTCGATTGCGCGCGAGATCCATGTTGCCGATGTGCTTCGTGGCTATCTGATCGACCTAGCCGAAGCAACAAGAACCAATCCGGACATCCTTCTCGGTGCCTCGCCACGAGCAACTCTTTACCTCCAACGAGCAGCGCGAACGGTCGCCGCAGCAGACGGACGCGACTACGCGACGCCAGACGATGCCAAGGCGATCCTGACATCGGTGCTCAGCCACAGGCTCATCCTCAGACCAGAAGCGCAGATGAGGGGCGGAACGGTTCAGGACGTGCTTGCATCGATCGCAGACTCCGTGCCGGTGCCGGGGACCAGGGACACGAACTGATGCCGACATTTCGGGGGTGGGCTGCAGCCGGTGCAGCCATCGCCCTCGGTGTGTTGTGGCTGACATTCGGCGAGGATCTGCTGCTTGCGCTCTCGGTCTTCCTGCTCACAGCGGTCGTCGGCGGGACGGTATACGTGCGTCTCTCCGGCCCGAAATTGGCGCTCAGAAGGACGATCAACCCCGAGCAGCTTCACGACGGCGAGCGAGCCATCGTCGACCTCTCGCTGGAATCCAGACGAAAGGTATACCGGGTTCGCGTCGAGGACCGCGTCCACGGTCTCGGCTCAGCCACATTCGTTGCCGACAGGGTCTCCAGCGGAGATGCAATGGCCGGTCGATATGAGGTCCTGTGCAGACCACGAGGCGTCTACAGAGTCGGACCATCGCTCGTTTCCGTGACTGATCCTCTCGGCTTCGCCGAGGCAACGGCGAGCGCAGGCACGGTCGACAGGCTGGTCGTGTATCCGAAGGTCGAGGATTTCCAAGGTGTTCCCACCGGACGGGGCCAGGACCAGACGATCAACACTTCGCGAGCAAGCTTCTGGCACACAGGAGGCGAGGATTTCTTCACGCTCCGCGAGTACCAGCAGGGTGACGATCTGCGCAAGGTGCATTGGCCGTCATCCGCTCGTCGCGACACGCTGATGATCAAACAACTTGAGATGCCATGGCAGTCCCGGGCGTTCATCGTGCTCGACCCACGCATTGAACCTCACCGCAGCGCGGAGAGTTTCGAGCAAGCTGTCAAGGGCGCCGCCTCCGCATTGCGCCACCTCTTCAAAAGCGGATACACGCCGACGATCTGGGCAGGGAACGGCGACGGTACGGTCGTCGGTAACGCCGAGGCCTACCGAATGGCCATGGAAGAGCTTGCGACGATATCGCCGAAGCGCTCGCTCGACCTACGACAACTCGTGAGTCGGCTTCGTCGGAGTGGCATGGCAGGCGGTGTACTTGTGATGGTCACCGGCGAAGCAGACGACGCAGATCTGGCGGCGGTCCAGCTACTGAGCCAGGATTTCTACCGAACAGTGGTGCTATCTGTTGATCAGGGGCACAATAGTGAGCACATCATGGGATTCGCGAGGGCTGGCGCACTCGTGGTACGCGCACTCCCCGACGGGGAATGGGCTGAGTCCTGGCGCAACGCAATGGAGCACGGATGGTCTATCGCTTCAGCTGGATAGCGGGAATCGCAGCGATCGGGCTCGCCTTTTGGGAGCTCTCGTCACTCATGCGCGAGTCGGTCGTCGGAACACCGTGGCAGGTGGCGATCGTCGCGGCCACACTCCTCGGAGCCGGAATCACGTGGACAACCATTGCGTACCGTGCGCCGGCGTGGGTCATAGCGCTGGCGAACATCGCGGCGTTCATCATCTTCGCTGGGCTGATCGCTGCTCCTGAGACACTCTTCGTGATCTTCCCGACCGGCGAGACCTGGACGGTCATCTCCGGTGAGCTGCACCGGGCGTCAGAGATCATCCAACACAGCGTCGAACCGGTTCGACCGGTGCCGGGTCTGATTCTGCTCATCTCTCTCCTCTTCTGGACACTCGGGTTTCTCCTCACAGCCGGTCTGCTCAACGACAGGCCGTTCGTTGCCATCATCACTCCGCTCATCGTCGCCGTTCAATTCGCGATCATCGATCGGAAACCGAAGAGCCTTGCCCATCTCGCCATGTTCATACTCATCGTTGCGTTCTCCCTCATCGCCATCAGGGCTGACGAACGCGACAGGGGGACTGGCCGCCTCCAGAGAGTCAACGCGTCGAAACCACCGTCACGCAGGCCCACGCCTGCGATCGGCGTACTCATCACAACAACCGTGGTCGCAGGACTCGTTGCGGTCAGCCTGATCGGGACGGCGGTTCCGTCCGACGGTTTCGTCTCGTGGAGACAGCCGTCTGGCTACGCGGACTCATACTCCGGATCAGCGTCCTACAACCCGTTCGTTGACATCCGTGCCGGACTGAACGTGCAAACTGACAATCCGCTCTTCACCGCAGATATCACGGGCACAGATCCGTCGAACGTTCGGTTCCGAACCGTCACCTTGGACACCTATCGGAGTGGCAAGTGGTCTTCGAGTGAACGCTTCCAAGCCTTCCCGCTCGACGAAGAAGTCTGGGTTGATCCCCAGCATGCATACCGAGGCGAGACCTTAGAGATCGTCACAGACATCACGATCCAGAATCTCAGCCAGCCGTTCCTGCCGGCACCGTCAACACCATCGGCCGCTCAGGCGGCTTCCGATGGCGACACGAAGACCATGCGGGTCCGTAGGCTCGACGGCTCCTTGTACTTCGCTGGTGATGTGTCGTACGAGGGCATGCAGTATTCGGTTCGCTCCGACATGCCGACCCTGACCCGGCCCCAACTCGGCCAACTCATGCGAACGTCCACGGGCGAACTCAGTCCACTGTTCCAGGCGGCAGCAGAAGCGGGTGAGGACATCATTGCGCTCAACGGCTCTGTCGACAGCGTCGAACTCGAGAACCTCGACCAATGGCTTGAGACGCCTGAAGACCTCGGGTCCGGCGTCAGCGTGACTGCCCGCAACCAGACTCGGAATATGAGCACCAACTTCGAGAAGGCGCTCGCCCTCGAGCACTTCTTCCGACTGTCCGGTGAATTCGTGTACGACTCTGAGGTTCCGGGTGAGTTCGCGACAGGCGATGTATCCGACTGGTTGACGGACCCGAACAATCCGTACACACGCCACGGATACTGCGAGCAATTCGCGACAGCAATGGCACTCATGGGGCGCACCATCGGCGTCCCGTCGCGGGTAGTACTCGGGTTCACATCCGGCGAGCCGTTGAACGACACCCTCGTCCAGGTACGAGACAGGAACGCTCATGCGTGGGTCGAGATGTGGATCCCTTCGTACGGCTGGATGTCGTTCGATCCGACGCCGCGCTCCGGTTACGCGGTGACGACCGCAAATGAGACCCTCACAGCAACTCTCGGGTTCAGCCCCGCTCAGTACGCTGACACCATTCCGACACCTGAAATCGTCGATGACACCGGCGGTGAAATCGGCCCGGACACCGGTCGATTCGGAGTGAGGGATGACCAACCCTCCGCCTTCGTCCCTGGCGCGGGTGGGACCGACGGCGGCGCCCTTGGAATCAGCATTCCGGCGTGGGCGGAAGGGCTCATTGTCGTCGTGACTGTGACGATTGTCGCCGTGCTGCTGATTCCAGTCACCAAGTGGTGGCGCAGACGCAGGCGCCTTGCCAGACTGAAGCACGGAGATATTGCCTCCGCGTGGGCTGACATCACGGATCGGCTCGCCGATCTTGGCGAATCGGTGAACCCAGCCGCCACCCCGCTCGAGACGGCTGAATCGATTGATCCCGCATTCGTTCCCCTGGCCGAGACATACGGACGCTCCGTCTACGGCGAGTACGAGTCCACGACGACAGTCATCGAGACCGCAACTGTTGCGCACACCCAAGCGGTGCAACACATGGCGACGCGATTCTCTCCATTGGAGCGAACGCTGGCAGCGTTCAGGCCGACACGGCTACTTCGGAGGTGGACTGCCATCGTTGGTCGCAGGAACGGCAACGGCGACTGAGCCGAGTGGGTTGACGTTGAGCGAATGGGTTGAGGGCCTAGGGCACTCTGTCAGCCTGAGGCCTCGTTGGTCTCGGCTATGACATCATCCTCAACGAGTTTCAGCATTTCACGGAAGCTAGCTCGGTCGAGCTCGAACTTCGTGACATCATCCTCAACGTCCTGGGCGATCTCATCGATCCGTACAAAGAACGCAAGTTGACCCTGTCGAAGGGCATCGAGGAGTTCCGTCTCGTCGTGCGCAACGGCGAAGATCGATTGGCCATCGGTGACCAGTCGTACATCGGCGAGATGATCATCCATGTCGCCCGTCCTGCGCAGGTAGTCCCACGCACGCCGAACTCTCTGGATCGACAAACCGTTATCGAGGAGGCTCTTGACAACGCGCAACCCGACGAGGTCGCGAAAGCTATAGATCCGACGGCGGCCAGGTCGACCGTCGGTTGTCTGGATCGAGGGCTTGATGAGTCCGACCTTGTCCCAGTACCGAAGCTGATGAGGTGTACAGGACGTCAATCGACATGCCTGTGCAGCTGTGAAACCCTCCAAAACCCGTTCTCCCTTGCGTCTTCATGCGGACGATATGAGGCTGTCCGCTCCGGTCATTCCCGCCTCGGTCCCCTACCGGTTCAACCACTGCGGCTCGCCATCCTAGCCGTCCCTACGCCACCTATGTTGGATGCGAAGCAACCAATCATCAACAGCTCCGGGCGCAGCCTGACTCAATCGCGTAGCCCTGACAGACAAAGCCATCCAGCCGGCAGACACGACCATGACAAGGAACCCGACTCCCGCGATCGCCCAGGACCTCGGGAACGAAATGAACATGACGACGGCACCCAGAACGAACACCGCTGCACCAACACGCATCTTCCAGCGGTCAGCGCCTCCCCGCACGGCCTTTGCGACCATATCGGCGAGTTTGGGGTCCTCTTCATAGAGCGCGCGCTCTATCTCATCAAGGATCTTCTGCTCGTGCTCGTCAAGTGGCATGTCGTTCCCGTGTCGACAGGCGGGCTCTTGAAGCCAGTATACCTACTCGCGCATTTGGCCATTGCGGAAATCGCGAGCCGGATATCGGGCGCAGGTATGCTGCCTCCCAATGCCCGATCCCGCCCGTCTCCTACTGATTCGCCACGGTGAAGTCTCCAACCCGAACCATCTTGTGTACGGCGATCTTCCGGGGTTTCACCTTTCGCCACTGGGTGTTCTGCAAGCCCACGCTGCCGGTCGACATCTGTCTGGAACGCGGATCGACGTAGTCATCACGTCGCCACTTTCACGGGCGATCGAGACGGCAACTGCGGTCGCGAGGCACCACGGGCTTGCACCCGTAGTCGACACGCGGCTCACCGAGTCTGGGCAGTTCCCTCACTGGACAGGGAACCGATGGGAGGAACTCTCGTTGCGGTACCCGGGCGAACTGGACCACTATCTGGCTGACGCTTCCGCCGTCGGTACGGGGGAGAGCCTTGCCTCCATCGCAGATCGATATGTGGCTGTCGCTGAGGAAGCCGTCACGCCTGGCCGCGGTACCATCGCCATCGTTGGCCATCAGGACCCCGTGCAAGCGGCACGATTGAAACTCACGGATCGCGCTCTGAGCGATCTCCGGTCCGACCCACCATCCCACGCCGAAGTGATCACGTTGACAAGAACAGCGACTCGGATCTGGACGGAGGTGTCGAGGTGGGCTCCCTCGATTTCGACCGGCTGAAGCTGGCGAACCCAGCTACACTCCCCGCTGTCCACCCATCGTCCGTGGCACATGAGGAGCGACGTGGCCAAACGAACAGTCTTCAGCAGTGCACTCCTCGTCGCAGGAGTGTTCGTAGCGGTCCTTGTCCTGGGCGCCGTTCTCCAGTCGGGACCATCGCAGGCCACGATTGACGCGGATCGGCAACCTACCTCAACCACCACGACCGAGCCGCCGCCAGAAGGCGTCACCATTGTGTTCATCGACAATGGCGTACTCCGACCATCGAACCTTGAGATTGATACCACTGCAATCCAGATCGTGAAGTGGATCAATCGCGACGATCGAGAGTTCATCCTTGAGGAGTCGAATGGCCTCTTCGTCTCAGAACCTCTCGGTGTCGGGGACGAGTTCGAATATGACTTCTCGACCCAGCCAAACGGTCTGTATCGGTACAAGGCGATTCTCGTGACCGACAGCCTCTTCGGCGGTGTCCGTATTCCAGGTCTGGTCGACACCCGCGCAGCTCAGTAGCGCACGAGCAGCCAGACATGAGCCGACTCCCGATAGGCATCGGTGCAGCAGCATTCCTCGCCGTGGTCATTGGATCTGTCGCTCTCGTGAACGACAGTGGTCCGATCGCTCGATCCTCTGTTGCCATGATTCTCATCGGTCTCAACGGAATCGCCGTTTCAGGTCTGGCCGGACTGATTCTTGTTCGCGCTCCGTGGAGTCGGTGGGTTCTCGTTGGTTCGGTGGTCGCCGCTGCTGTGTTCGCATCAATCGCGGGTGGGCCGTGGTTCTGGGGAACGCTCGCCATCGGTACGGTCGCCATCGTCGGCATCGTCGGTCCGTGGCTCACGCTTTGGGTTCGGCAGCGCCCGGTCGCTGAGCCACTCGGCTCCGTACCAATCGTGTTGATGGCGTCAGCTGGTCTCACGCCAATCGTCGTAGGACTCGCAGCATTCGAGGGCGTGTCACCGTCACACTGGCTCGTGGTGCTCGCCACGATTGTGTCGGCGTGGGCATACGGACGCGGGCTTCGTCCAGGTATCTGGGGGCTCCGTGTTGTCGTACCTGCCTCGGGCGCGGTCGCCGCGCTGCAGACGGCATACGCTGGCAACATCGTCGTCGCCGCGGCCGCGTTTGCCATCACGACCCTTGCCTGGACGCCTCAGGCGAAACATGTAACTGCGGTAATAACTCCGCCTCTACCCGCGCCGCATCCCCGGAGGGCTTCAAATGATCAGAGCCAGTGACGTTGCTTCAATCGTCGCCACCACGCTGTTCGGGGCGGTGACGGGCTGGCTGGTTGCCGGCGTGATCGGCGCGCTCGTCTCGGGCGTCTTGTTTGGGGCGCTCGCATTCCTGGGTGCGCTCGCGAACATTCGCCCCGCGATCGTCTCCGTGGTACTCGTCGCCACGATGGCTGGCTGGCTCATCGGATCAAGCATTGTCGAGGCGATCTGCCTCCCCTCGACCTGCGCGGCGCTCGAAGCCACCGGAGGGACGGTCACTGCGGTTCTCACCTTCATCGGCGTTGGCATCGTCTCTGCCCTGGTCACGAGAAGCTTCGACGAGTACAACGAGCGCGACACCGAAGGGCTGCCGCCGACTGGCGTCGGCTGTGAAGTTCCCGAAGAGGACTGATCGCAAAGCTCGTCGCTGGGCAGAGAGGGGGACTACGTCGGCGGAGCTCCGAAGACCAGTGATACGTTGTGGCCACCGAATCCGAACGAATTCGTCATCGCTGTCGTGATTGGAACCTCACGAGAAACGTTCGGGACATAGTCGAGATCGCACTCCGGATCGGACGTGCTGTAGTTGATCGTCGGCGGCAGCACACCGTCTCTGATCGCAAGCAAGCATGCAAGAGACTCGACGGCGCCAGCAGCTCCGAGAAGGTGCCCCGTCATGGACTTCGTCGAAGAGATGGGCACTTCGTACGCTTCGTCACCGAACACTGTCTTGATGGCTGTTGTCTCAGTCTTGTCATTTGCCGGCGTCGATGTCCCATGGGCGTTGATGTACCCGATCTCGGAAGGTTCGAGTCCCGCATCCGCTATTGCGGCTTGCATGGCGCGAGCGGCACCGGCGCCACCGGGTCGCGGCAACGTGATGTGGTATCCGTCCGCGGACATGCCATACCCGAGGAGTTCGCCGTAGATCTCAGCACCCCTGGCACGGGCGTGCTCGAGCTCCTCAAGAATGACCACGGCTGAACCCTCGCCCATTACGAATCCGTCGCGGTCGAGGTCGAACGGACGCGAAGCACCCTCTGGGTCATCGTTGTTCGTCGTCATCGCCCTCGCCGATGCAAACCCAGCAAGTGCGAACCGCGTGATGGATGCCTCTCCCCCACCAGCGACCATGACGTCCGCGGCGCCGCGTGCAATAACCGCGCCCGCATCACCAATCGCATTGGCCGACGCTGCGCACGCCGTAACCGTCGTTGAATTCGGTCCGTAGAGATTGAAATCGATCGATGCCAGCCCGCCCGCCATGTTCGAAATGATCTTCGCGATGCCGAACGGCGAGATTCGGCTTGGACCCCGATCGGCAAGGATGCCAATCTGCTCCTCAAGCGTCTCGATGCCGCCGATTCCGGTTCCTGCGAGGACGCCTGCTCTCAACGCTTCGGGATCATCCTCTTCGTATGAAAGACCAGCATCCTCAAGAGCCTGTTTCGTCGCAACCCAGAAGAATTGGGAGCTCCGGTCAAGACGACGGGAGTCCCGCTTGGACATGTACGTCGTGATGTCGAAGTCCTTGACCTCTGCCCCGATCTTCGAGGAGATGTCCGACACATCGACGCGCTCGATCTGAGATACGCCGCTGCGACCGGACTGAAGGTTCTGCCATAGCTCGTCCACACCGGAACCAAGGGACGTCACCGTCCCGAGACCGGTTACCACCACCCGTCGACCGTTCATGATGAAACCTATCCGTTGAGCTTGGCGACTACCAGATCGACGGCCTGTGAAACGGTCCCGATCGACTCAGCTTCTTCGTCAGGGATCTGCACGCCGAAGTTGTCCTCGAGCGCCATGAGCAACTCGACTACACCAAGCGAATCAACCTCGAGGTCTTCTTCGAACTTGGCGTCCGGCGTGATCTTGTCGGCATCGAGGCCGAGCTCTTCTACGAGAAGCTCGTTCAGCTTCGATTCGATCTCTGCACGTTCCATGGCTTCCGCCTCCTGATGGTCAAAGAGCCAGGCCACCGTCAACGACGATGGTCTGACCGGTTATGTACGAAGCACCTTCGGAGGCAAGATAGCCGACCGCAGATGCGACTTCTTCCGGCAAGCCAAGTCTGCCGAGCGCGATCTGATCTGACGCGGCATCGGTGACCGTTTCACCGAGCGAGTCTGTCATGTCTGTCTGGATGAATCCGGGTGCGATGGCGTTGACGGTAATCTCTCGCGATCCAACTTCCTTCGCAATCGATTTCGTGAAGCCGATAAT